>BNJT01002345.1_pt1 | contig 245032 bp, 445 predicted proteins | sample 8540491 | NCBI WGS metagenome assembly BNJT01 (sample SAMD00202455, study PRJDB9452) | human saliva metagenome | host: Homo sapiens
TGATTTCGCATAATGGTTTTTCGGATTATGTTACAATTTGCGACGCGGTATAATGGCGCAAGACCGCGCAAGAATTTACACATAATCCGCTATTATGCGAAATTCAAGTTATTAGGTTATGGCAAATATTACATTGAAAGATATAACGCCTATACACTTTCTAAAATGCTGTTAGGTTACTAAAGGCTGATGATTATAGGGTTTATTGCACGTTAGATACGATAGAGATCAGATTTGATACAAAAACGATTTTTACACGACCGAAGAAACTCAAGCGCGTTTTTGATCTTTTGCGAACATTTGGTCGCATTTTTTTGACAGAGCTAAAAAAATTCAAGCGTACCAGTAGATAAAGAAGAATTTATAAAAGTTTTTTTAGCCCTGCATATCCAAAAAGAACATTTTCATAAAAGAAAATAGCCGAAAATTATCGGCTATTTTTGCTATTCATCATTGTTTAAAAATTGCTCGAAAAAGTTCGGGAGTTCTGTAACACCTGAACTTTACCGCAATATTCTGCGGTAATTTAGTAGTCATATGGCTTATTATGTTCATCTTCTCTAATGAAAAAGGTTGGTTACTTTTTTTCATAATCTAGGCTTAGTAAACCTTTTTTTCATTCACTTTTTACACATGAAGCAAGATTTTTCGATCAAGTAATGTACAACATCACTTTCTTTATATAGCTTTTGATGTCCGGCCATTATCGCTTTTTTTGGTCAGCTCAAAAAGATATATCTTTTAAGTCGATCGCTTCTTGTTTTTTTAAGTCTAATCGTTTTTGTCTGTCGTTACGTTTTTTTCAATTTAAAGCCTTAATAGTTTAATACTTTATTTTTGGCATTATACTTTTTGTATACAAGTTTTATCATCTACATATTGACAAGATACTTGTAACAGGTGTATTTTATCTACAAAAAGTTATTTGTTATATGTATACATCATTATGAGTTACTTTATTGACTGGTTAGAAATAGAACAAGATTTTGGGGTAGAGATCCCAGAATCTATTCTTTGCTCTATTTTTTTGACTTTGGAATGATAGGAATTCATTTAGAAACAGGTGAACTTCAAACTGGCATTAAAACAGGTAAGTATCATCATAAAGGTAGTTTTTTTGTGATGAAGTTAGTATCAAGATTTCAGGTTCAGTTATTCGAATGTCTGGGAATCCAAGCAGATGGGGGAGAGTTGAGAATTTAATTGGGTTTGAAGCGGTTGATAGTTGTGTAGCTTGTTTTAATTCAATTCTTTTTTTCTCAAATTACCACAATTCACACGTTGTACCGAGATTTTTTTATAGACAAGGAGAGGACGGTACAAAACTTCAAAAGTTTTTCAGATGGTGCAACCATTAAACGTTTAGATATTACTACCAATAAAGCTGTTGGTAAGGGTAATGAGCGTACATTTCTAAAAAGCCTTATCACAGATGCGTTATAGAAATTCTATTGGCAGACTTCATACAAAATGGTTGCACCACAGATTGGCTTTAGTGAAAAAGGAAATGCCAATTTAATTTATCCAAGTTGTTATATAAAACACGAAGAAATGCGAGTTCATTCTTATGACAAGATTAAGCGTAAATTTGGTGAAGAATCAAAAGAGTTTAGATATTACAGAAGTGTTTACGAGTATTGCAGAGAAAATGGAGTAGTCCGTTTTTGAGCAAAAAAATTAAAATCAAGATATTTGCAAAGGTGAAAATTTATGTTATTGGGGAATTAGTGATTTTTTTCAGTATTAGAAAACTTACAGAAGGAATTTACTGACATGTATAAAAAAAGCTAAATGTAAGTCAATATGATTTAGAAACCATTGCTGAACAATTAGTTTCTCAAGGGATTGTTGATACATTGAGAAAAAGCAACAACTTCAGCATATTACGCAATGTTATGGGCTAGTGGCAAAGAGTTAGGCCTAAAAATCTCGTCAATATGAAACTCATAGAGCAAGATTAAGAAAAAAATAGGTATTGATATTGCTAATCCTTGCGATGTTGAGAAATTCCAAGCGGTTAGAGTTATCGCTTGTGAAAATATTATGGTTCGTCCATTTAAAAACCCCTGATTTTTTTATCAATTTCCAAGTAACGCTCCTCAGTTACGTTTTGTTGTTTAATAAATAAGTCTTTTCATCATTAATTAGGAGAAATCAATTATGCGTACCGGATTTTTATATTGTAGGTATCTTAAAAAGGTTATAAATCTTCATCTTTCACTAATCGAGAGACTGGAGAAGTAAAAGATCGTCATAACATGGGGGTTCAATTACAAGAACCTGATGGTTATGGCTACTATAACACGTCAATTCAAGAAATCAAGATTGATGATCGTTCTATGAATGATGCGTTAAGAAATACGATTAATCGCTTAAAGGATAAAACGGTAATGGTGCTTGTTTATCCTCGTGAATGGGCTATGGAAGGCCGTAAAAGGTATCACTTACAATTTTGATGAAAGTTCAATCATAGAAGAATTGAAATAATGCGTGAATTTATAGAAATGGTAGGAGCGAGTTTTATTGGTTGTAGTCTTGCTCTAACAATTTTTTTATTTATTGGTATTTCATTTATGAGTAATGAAATTGAGATTACAACTAAATTTTGCCATCCGTATATGAATTTTTGGTGGTGATGGTTGTGATCAAATAGTTTTTGAAGATACCGCAAACAGAGGCAGAAAAAAACTTGTTGAGTCTTCCCAAGTTTACGGTACTTCAAATCAAGGTGGTGCACAAGAATTTCAGTATTATCCTGAAATTTTTTTGTCGCATCGTTTTTCAATAACATTAGGATTTTTGGTTGGTTGCTAAATTCGGTGGACTGATTTTTAGAGACAATCAAAAAAAGCCTAGTTAATTGAGGTTTTTTTATTATGTTTAAATTTTTTTAAAATCTGCAACAACTAAAGTTGCTTTTAGGCGCAGTCGCATTAGTTCCTGCATTAGCAATGGCTGAACAACAAGCAGTTGATTATACAGCTTTGACTTCAAAAATTGATTTCAGTGGAGCAATCACTGCAGTTTTATCTGTTATTGGTATCATCATTGGTGCATTGGTTGCCTGGAAAGGTGGTCAATGGATTATTAAAGCGGTTCGTGGTGCTTAATAACGAATTAAAGGGGCTTTATTGCCCCTTTAATTTTAAGAGGTAATTATGTGGCAAATTTTATTTTTTTCGTGGGGAATGTTATGCGCTTGGGCAGTTATTCGTGGAATAGATGGATAATTTTTCCATTTATTTTCCTATCATTTTCAGCATTTGCAGACAGTACTATAACAAAAGATAACATAGCAAAGATCTTAACAAAGGATTTGCTTGAGCGATCTTATAGCACGACTAAAAATTTACCGATGACATTAGATGACGCACAAAAATTACAACGTGCGAATGCCTTACGAAAAAAATCGCACAGAAAAAGTACAAAAATGGCAGAAATTTTTTTGGTAAACGTAACCCTTTGGCGCAGTTATGGTTGCTCGCCGGTGCGGGACTTTTAGTTGATGGAGCAATAGATAAAGCCTTTTGAGATGTTTACAGATGCGGAAAAAAAGACGACAAAGGCTATTTTTGTTTGGGTTAAAAAAATCCAGAAACTGGCTTGCGTGAGAAGTTCTATCTTGAAGGAGAAAAGCCAACAAGATTATCACCTATTTTCGTTTATAAAACAAAGACAGAAACAACTGTTATCTGGAAGAGTTTAACTTATCCTGAATGCTCTGATTCTGATATTGATGAGGCTATTGAATGTGCGGTAGATAGCTATTCTGAGAGCGGTTTTATTGAAATGAACAATCCTGTTATAAAAAAATAAAAATTTAATGAGTAACAGCGATTCTCAAAAAGATTTATCAAGTTACTTTTTGAATACGAATATGGACAAGGAAAACACGAGCAAGCAACTCAAACGTTTATTTTTAATTCTGAAAAAAACAAGAGATTAAAGTTGAAAAAGAAATATGCTTTTAGCAGATGAGAACGCATTAGTTAAGAATATGCCAGATAATAAACCCTTGTTATCAGGTGAAAATAATATAGAGAGATTACTTAAAAATTTAGTTACATTAAATGGTAGAGAGTTTGATAGTGAAGAGAGAAGATTAATTGATTATGCATTTTTCTCCAATGAATTTTTTTCTCAATCTGATGTTTTTAAAAGGTAGAGATTATTTAACAAAGGAAGATCTTTTTGGTTTTTAATTGGTCAGAAGATATGTTTGATGATAAGAAAAAAATAAAACCAGTCAAGCCAGGCCATTCAAATAATTCAAATAATTCAGGTTCTAGCGGTACTAGCGGTAGTGTTTCTCAGTCTAGCAAATCTGATGAAGATAATTATGGTGATCCTAATTATCCTAATTTAGAACCTCCGACAGCACAGCAAATTTTAGAACCGTTTAAAAAAAGTTTTTTTCCTGAGTTTCAAAAATTTAACCATTCAAGGAAAAAGCAACACAATGTCCAACTTGGTCTTTTTAATGCTCTAAAATCGTACCTATAAGATAGATAGCCATTGTCCGATTTTTAGAGCAAAACAGAGCAATTTTTTGGTGCTTTATTTACACTGATTTGGTCGATTATTGCTATTCGTAAATTATTGAGTGCTTAGAGGTAGTTATGAGTGGTTTGATTTTAAGATTATTTAGCGGTTTTTTTAGAGTTTGTTTTTAAAGGTATCGTGGCAAAATTCTTTTGTGTTTTTTTGCATTGTTTTTTTATTACGACAGAATTTATTCCTGTCGTGATTGAGCTTTTTATACCTGAAAAATTTAAGAGTGAATTTTTCAAACACTGTTTAATAATTTGCCATCTGATATGTGGTATTTCTTAGAGTTATTAAAAGTTCCGTTTGGTGTTACGCTTTTTTTATTTCTGCGATGTTGGCACGTTTTATTATTCGTCGTATTCCAGTAATAGGTTAAATTATGGCTATTTTTGGCTTATGTAGGTATTCCTGGCAGTGGTAAATCTTATGAAGTAGTTAGCTCGGTTATTCTTGAACATTTCAAGAAAGGACGTCGCATTGTCAGTAATATTGTTGGTGTAACACAGTCAAAAATTATTTGATTATTGTGTATCAAAGGGCGCAAACCCCGAGGATTTAGGGGAGTTTATTTCAGTTTCAGACGAGCAGTGCCAACAAGCTGATTTTTTTCCCTTATAAAGGTGCTGAAAGCTCTATTTGTCGTGCTGGTGATTTAATTTGTCTTGATGAAGTATGGCGAATTTTTTTCCAAGTGAAAAAAATTCATGAGAATCATCGTTCTTTTTTTGGCTGAACATCGTCATTTTACGAATCCAGATACAGGAGAATGTTGTGATTTAGTTGTAATAAATCAATCTGTAGCACAATTACCACGTTTTATTAAAGATAGGATTGAGACAACTTATCGCATGTCAAAATTAAGTGCGTTAGGTATGTCTAATCGTTATCGTGTAGATGTATTTACAGGCGCTAAGACAACAAAATCAAATAAAACCTTACAACTTCAGCGTAAATATAACAAGGAGATTTTTCCCACTTTATCAAAGTTATGATGGTATAAACGGGAAAGAAAAATACTGTTGATGATCGTGGAAATATCTTTAAATCTTTTTCAGTTTAAAGCCATGGTTGTTTTTAATGATTTTACTTATTTCAGCGGGGTTTTTATGGCTTTAATTCATTTTTTTAATATGGGAAAAACAGATAAAGATAAAACGTCTGTTAAAGCTGATTCAAGCACTGAAATGGCTGAAAGCTTACCTCTTGAAAAAAACGCTTTGTTAAACCAGTAGTGAATTATACGACGCCAAGAATTTCGGAAAGATGGCGTATTACAGGTGAGTTATCAAAAAAAACGGGGAATCATTTGTCATTTTTATCTGACAGCGTTGGGCGGTTACGGTTTGAACCTCGCTCAAGTTTTAGCTATAGCGGTCGCATGTTAGAAGGTGTGATTGATGGGGAAGTCGTGAATTATTATTCGGGGAAAGGCAATGAGAGCTTTTTTTATTTCTGGTTTTATTATGTTTAGGGTCGCAATCTTTGGCGAAGAGTGTTAATTTTAAGCTTGAGGCGGTGCCTTTACCTAAGGCGGTTTCAGTCATTTATGATGAAGTGTTAAATAAGCCTTTATATGTTAGATCCAAAACTGGCGGAAGATAAACGTTTATTAAGCTTTCATACTACGGAAGAACAAGATTTCAATGAGTTTTTTTAACGCGTTATTTTGAAAATATTAATGTAAAAAGTGTATGAGAAAAAAAGGTGTGGTGTATCTTGCGCATATTGAGCCGAAGCCAAAAAAAGTGATGAAAAAAATAGCTTTGTTTATAGTCCGATTTATCGTGATACTGAATACTTGTCGCAGTTTTTTTAAAAAGATGAAGAAGGAGCTGTGTCGGCAAGCGGTGATAAGTTGGTTTATTATGGCAAAAACAGAAGATATTGCACGAGTAAAAATCTGTTTTTAAAAAGGTGTAGATGTACCAAGTCGTGAGGTTGTTGTAACAGGCTATGTTTTTTTGAAGTGCAGACAGAAGAAAAAAAGAGGGAAGCAGATTAATTTATTGGCTAAACTGCTCTCCGGTAAGCTTGGTATTAATATTGGCGTTAAACAAAAACTATGAAAAACTTTATTACGGTCAATACAGGTAATTTAGATGCTATGATTGAATTATTTCGTACAGATAGTCGCTTTCATGTTGTAAGCTCGCCAACGCTTAGAGTTAAATCAGGCTCAAAAGGTAATTTTTTTCAGTTGGGTCTGATGTGCCAGTGTTGGGCGCTGTGACATATGATAGAGACGGTAGAGCCGTGCAATCAATCGAATATCGTTCAAGTGGTGTGATTTTTTTGATATTCAACCTACAATCAAAAAAATAATGCTATTGATTTGAAAATCAATCAACAATTATCTAACTTTGTTAAGACTGATACAGGAGTTAATCAATCGCCGACTTTAATAAAAACGCGACATTGTCACAGATGTAACGTTAAAAAGCGGGGATATTGTTGTGTTAGGTGGTTTGGCTGAAAATAAGATAACAGAAGGGGAAACAGGGTTTAGTTTTTTTACCCTAAAAGGCATTTTTAAGTGGTAGTTCTAAATCAAATTCAAAGACTGACATTATCATTCTTTTGCAAGTAAAAAGAATGATAGCCAGAAATAAAAAAATTCCGCCCGCAGTTTAACGAGGACGGGATTTTTTTATTTCTGGCGAGTGTAATTATTTTTCCGCTTGCGGAAAATGGAAGGCAAAAACCCGCGGATTTTTGCCGGAAATCATGCTCGATGAGATTTGAAAAATGAATTCATTGCGCTCGGTATTCTTCAAAAAAATCACAAAATTAAAAACCGCCCCTGTTAAAAAAATTAATTATTTAAAAACTCTCTTAAAATGCCAATGCAAAACGCTCAAAAAGCCTTTTGCATTTTCTTTTACATTTCTAGTGTATAGTTCAATAACTTTAAAAAAACAGATGTTACAGCGCATGAAATTCCCATATTTTTGTATTGATTAAACAGTATCCGTGACCTGTGCATAACTCTGTGATCTTATTAATACGTAGTCTTCGCTAACCTTGTAATTGATTTCGCATAATGTATATTATGTTAAATTAAATATATAAATATGTCACAAATCAATATAGGTGACTATCCTATTTCATGCATTACTCAAAATGAGGTGATTTTTGGGTTGTGGATATAAAAAGAAATAAATGGATGCCTTTGAAATGGAATAATTAGTATGAAATTTGTAGATAACGCTATGTGAATTCTGAATACAATTGCGTACATCAATTCTGCAGATTTCATTATTCTTGATCTGATAATGAGAATTTATTTTTACATATATCACCTGAATGAGAATAATTAACATTGATTTCTCTTTTGTTATTAGTGACTTATAAAAATAATTTTAAAAATACTTGACTATTCTCATTTTGTGAGATTAGAATGCACACCGATGACAAGTTAAGCAGTCTTGTTTTTTTATTTTTTTAATCTCTACTTAATAAGGAAAGGAGTTGGTTATGCTTAATAAAGCAATCGCAGATAAGTTAAATGAACAAATCAATTTAGAGTTCTACTCTTCTAATGTTTATTTACAAATGAGTTCTTGGTGTAGCAAGCACGGTTATGAAGGTGCTCAGAGATTTTTTACTTCGTCATGCTGATGAAGAATTAGAACACATGCAAAAAAATTATTCAAATATGTGAGTGAAACAAGTGGTATGCCACTTTTTAGGTAAAATTGATGCACCTAAAAATGACTATAAATCACTTAAAGAAGTATTTGAAACTACACTTGAACATGAAAAACTCGTTACTTCTAAAAATTAATGAATTAGTTGAAGTGACTTTTTGCAAACAAAGACTATTCTACTTTTTAACTTCTTACAATGGTACGTTGCAGAGCAACACGAAGAAGAAAAAAATTATTCAATAGCATTATTGATAAATTTAACTTGGTGGGTGAAGACGGTCGTTCGCTTTACTTTTATCGATCGTGACTTAGCAACATTATAATTTTTAAAAGGAGAATACAAAAATGTTATCATCAAACGTAATCAAATTATTAAATGATCAAATGAACCTTGAGTTCTACTCTTCAAACCTTTACTTACAAATGAGCGCATGGTGCGAACAAAATGGTTTTTGAAGGTGCAGCTAAATTCTTATCAGCTCACGCTGCAGAAGAAATGCAACACATGCGTAAATTATTCACTTATTTAAATGAAACTGGTGCATTAGCGGTAATCACTGCAATTGAAGCGCCTGCGCATGAATACAAATCATTAAAAAGAAATCATTGAATTAACTTACAAACACGAAAAAAATTGATCACAAGTAAAAATCAATGAATTAGTGGGTAAAACTTTTGAAGAAAAAAAGACTACTCTGCATTCAATTTCTTACAATGGTATGTTGCAGAACAACACGAAGAAGAGAAATTATTCAGCGGTATTTTAGACAAATTAAATCTTCTTGGCGAAGATGGCAAAGGCTTATTCTTAATCGATAAAGATTTAGGTAACCTTGCTGGTCAAACCGCTTAATTAGATAATCATAAAGCTTAGTAGAAATACTAAGCTTTTATTTTACTCATAAATTGTGACAACGTATCAAATTATTTTTAAACTTCCCTTTCATCTTGAATACAAGTTGATGAAATTTAAAACAACCACACGTTTTTAATGAAATTTTACTTGCAACGAAGTAAGATAAACGTATAATTCAGAACAACCCAAATGCCTGGGTGGCGAAATTGGTAGACGCACGGATTCAAAATCCGCCGGTGAATAACCGTGTCGGTTCGAGTCCGACCCTAGGCACCACATTATAATCCTCGTTCATTGAACGGGGATTTTTTTCTTTTATACTTTTCTATTAATAAAATCAATACTTTACGGAACTTAACTGACTCTTCTCTACTCTTTTAATCTTATCCAGTATTGCAAGTTTTTTTATGTATTTTTTTATATTTTTTATGCACCAATTACGCCAAAATTACGCCAAGCGGTTTAATTTGTGGCGACTTATATTTTAAAAAGGTGTGAAAAATGGCAACGGTTAGAAAAACGTGGCGAAAAAAATGGCGTGTAGAAATCTACCGAGACGGTATAAGAAAGTCTAAAACTTGCTCTACAAAGGCGGAGGCCATTTTGTGGGGAGCCGAAGAAGAAAAGAAAATAGAACTACAAGCTAAAGGCTTTGCGACCAGAAACGCTATTTTTCTGATGTGATTAAGCGTTATCTGAATGAGGTTACGCCAACAAAACGAGGTGAAAAGCACGAATTCAACCGTTTAACCTCGTTTTTACGCCATTCTATCACTGATAAATATATATCTGATGTAACAAGGCAGGATTTAGAACTCTGGATAAAAGAAAGGCTTGAAACGGTAAAGGGCGAAAGTGTTCGCAGAGAACTATCAACTATCGGGCATATCTTTAAGGTTGCACTGGAGCGTTGGGGAGTATATTCAGTCATCCCCTATGATTGGTTTACAACAGCCACAAGCAAGCAAGCCAAGAACGCAGAGATTTACGCAAGAAGATATTGACGAGATAGTTAATATTAGCGGATATAACGAGAGTTTAAAAACGGCTAAGGCAAGAACTGGCGCCGCATTATTATTTGCGACTGAAACGGCTATGCGAGCAGGTGAGATTTGCGGATTGACTTGGGATAACGTTAATTTAGAGAAAAGAACTGCTTATTTGCCAATGACTAAAAACGGCTCTTCTCGCACTGTTCCACTTTCAAGAAATGCTGTGAGAATACTGGAAAGGTTAAGAGATGAAATAGAACAAGGCGAAACTTGCTTTCAAGTGAAATCTAATATTCTGGATGCGACATTTAGAAAGCTCAAAAAGCAGTTAATCGAGAGCATTTACACTTTCACGATACTAGACGAGAGGCATTAACAAGATTAGCTAAGAAAGTTGATGTAATGACTTTGAGTGAAAATATCGGGGCATAAAGACATCCGCATATTGCAAAAATGTTTACTATGCCCCAAATATGGAAGAAGTAGCGGAATTGTTAGATTAAAAATTTACAAATCTTTACAATTTCTTTTTCTTGACATGTTCGCTAAATACGAACATAATACATCACATAAAAGAGAACGCAATGGTGCTACTCTAATCTCAAGGAGAAAAATTTATGAAAACTTTATCAACCAATCAATTCGTTTTTAGAGCAAGTTCAAGGCAATCTATTTAATGTATTCAAAAGACACTATGCTCCGGCAATCACTACTTCATACGGACAAGTTGAGCTACATGAAGATATTATTAAAGGCCTTGAAAATAATCCAATTAGCGGATACTGGGCTGATGCAGTTAAACAATGCATCGAAAAACATGGCAAACTTTACGAAAAATACAAAAATTTAATCCACAAGGCCGTCAAATGACGGCTTTGCTATAAGGATTAAATATGACACCACTTGAATTAAAAAGTTGCGAGGAAACTACTTGGACTATCAACGGTTGAAGCCGCTGAACATATCGGCAAGGTTAGCAAGCGTTCTTGGGAGTATTGGGGAAAAACGGACAAAGAACCATCAAGCCCGATGTTGAAGAATTGATGAATTTCTTGCTTTCAAGAAGAAGAGAGATTATAGCGGAAGTTTATAATATGGGAGAAAAGGCAAAATGGATTTCTGTTATTTATTATAAAAACTCCAGAACATTGCGAGAGCATTCTTGAATGGCGTTTTTTTCTCAATCTCTTGCATCTACTCTATCGTTAGACTTCGGCGCTAGACTAATTGAGTTTGATAAGCAAGATTTTGACAAATTCATTTTTTTGAGAATGGTTTGATTGATAATAAGCAATCTAGAGCGACTTTGAGTCGCATCTAGATAGCTTGAATTATGGAAGAAGTTGCTGAACTTCTAGATTGACAAACAGTGGCTTTATAACCGCTATCCTTACTGGTCAGAAGTTCGGGCTATTACCTATAAAAATATATAAGACGTATTCTGTAGGTTTTTTTAAGCTTAGACAAATCAAGTTGTTTTGACCCATTGTCGATGTCTCGTTTTTTTCATCTTCGAACGTGGACGCTTGCGCTTTTAAGTCGTTGATAATGTCTTGAGTTTCAGATAAATAATCATCCTTAGAGCTTACCACCCCATCTTCGATGCGCAAGAATGGGTGTACCAAGAAGTCATTAAGTCCCTAACCAGTTAGGGTACAAGCTTAATATTGGCTAGATCTTTAAGCTCAAGCTCTCTTGCGTATTTTTTTCTTTCGCGTACTTGACTAATGCGTAGTAAACATAGTTTTTTACGATAATCAATTTCACGTTCTTGGCGGTCATGTTCTTGGCGTTCACGTTCTTGGCGGTCATGTTCTTGGCGTTCACGTTCTTGGCGGTCATGTTCTTGGCGTTCACGTTCTTGGCGGTCATGTTCTTCACGGATACTCGATTCAATCTGCGCCATTTGCTCTTCGTCAAAAGTCGCATTGATTGTTTCCGCTTCTAATCTGTAGATAGGTGCGAGATAAAACTCACTAGTGTTATCTTCTGCGTAAACAGGCGACTGTCTCTTTTTGTTTCGATTAAATCAATTTCCCCGTTTTTTTAGATTTAATACAAATCGCATGCTGACATTCTGCCGGTAAACCAATTACTGCTCTTAAGCTGTATTGTTGATATTTATCTGGCTTTGCCGGTACGACGATTCGGAAGGCTTTCACAGACTTGTTTTTAAGCTTTTCAATTTCAAAGCCCAATTTTGCCACATCTTGGCCTAGCTGATAAAACAAACGGTAAATCGTCTTTAGTTAAGGTTGGTTTTGGCATTTTTTGTAGTCCTCTTTTGCTTGTTGATAGATTGTTAATAAAAAGTAATTCGTATTCTTTTTGGCGATGCTTGCGGTGTGTAAGGCTTGATTTTTGACCTTGATGTTAGGTCTTGAGCGTTTAACTAACCTGATAATCATTTTGACTCCGTTACATCATGAATAAGCACAAATTCACCGCCTGCTAGCGTTCGCACTAATCCTTGCGGACTTGTACACTGCAAATCCCAACTTGCATTTTTCCCACTTCGCACCTAGTGTCTTGTCATGTGATAATGTAACGGTTACTAGATTTTCGCTTACAGTAATCTCGCCTGTTTCGGTTGATAGTTTAATAGTCTCGCCTTTCTTTGGCTCAATCCACATATCAAACTTACTCCCAGTCAAATCACTTTTTCCGCTCGTCATCTTCCAGGATTTCAAACGTCCAGCCGTCATCATCACCACGCACTGTCTCTAGCTCAATGTTTTTCCATTTTTGCTCCAAATAAAAAAACCGCACTAAGATTTCTCAAAGTGCGGTTTATTTAGTTTAATGTTGATTAGATAACAATTAATCCGTTCTCTTTCAAGTGTGCATAGATTCGGTCAATCATTACCTGCTTTAACGACTTGGATGTCTCTTCTTTGGTTAATGTCTTATCCATAATTGCATTGGCTGTCTCGCCATCAATCCACTTGTACTCCGATGTAATAGGCGTGAAATCCGTTACGGAATCGCCACTATCAGCACCAGAACCGACTACGTATTTGGCATTAATTGAACCGTCCTCTTGAATTGAAAAAAAGAGGCTATTGTTGAATAAACAGGATTTAAAATTTTTATTGAATTGCATAAGCATCCTCATTTTTTTAGTTTGCGGTAAAGTGAATTTTGGACTGAATTTGTGTGGATTATCAAATCCTAGACATTCAGCGCACCATTCTGAGCAGAAATATTTTTGATTTTTGCTTGAATGGCAAAAGCACACCAAGCGCACCAAACCAGTCATATTTCAGCCCTGCTGTTTTTTTGTAAAATAATCTGACCAAATCGGCATTAATATCAACTTCGACCAAATCCCATCTGTCGTTATGTAGTGGCATAAGTCTAAGTCTCACATCCCCATCAATATTGCTTGCTGTGTAGCACTCAAATAACATTATTCCGTTTTTCCTTATAATTGGGAATAACTATTTCGCAATGGCTGTAATTCCCCCTTGTCAGAAATCGGATTGTGTCATCACACAAGCGATAAACTGTATTTTTTAAAAGCCTTTTTCGTTTGCGTTTATGCTTGTAGAAAGCGATATATACTTTCGACATATTTTTTTAACTCCATAATAAAAACACCAACTCACTACTGCGAATTGGTGTTAGCTACGAGCCACCATAAAGGTGAACGTGGTGCCGTTGATGTTTATGTATTTATCGCTGGCTCTAAGTCTTATTCGTATCCTATGCGCTCTGTTTGGCTCTAAATCAATCATTGTTGTAAGCATTATAAACTGCTCATTCCAATTGCTCTTTTCAGGCGTGGTATTAGTGTAGTTAAATGCTCTGCGTTGATCGTTTAAGTACATCCTAATATTAACACCAGAAAATCTGTCATTATCACCTTCGTTGCTTGAAGAATAGACTCCAAACGGCAGAACGGTTGGATAAAGCAAGGCTTTACGCCAAAACGGAGCGGATGGCAAGTCTATGGTTAGATGAGTATTTTTCCCGATCATACCCTATTATCTGCTCTATAAGCCGAAACGCTATAAAACTTGGCAATATCCCCAATGATATTGTCAGCTTTTGATGGTTTGACCCTCGATATTCACACCTCTAATCGTACTACCCTCAATAGTAACACCTCGAATCGTGCCACCGTTGATATTCGAGCCTCGAATTTCACCGCCACTAATAGTATTACCGTGGATGTTTGTACCAGTAATCTCACCGGCTGTAATTCTTCCGATGTTGGAACTGATAGCTGACAAGCTACCAACATTTAACTTATCAGAAGTCAGTGAACGAGAGACAATGTGATTTGAATTGATGCTATTTGTCGCGATATGTTTTGGTCGCTACCGCACCGACTGCAATATTGTTAGCTGTTACGCTATCAGCGCCAAGCTGTTTAGTGGTAATTGAGTTTGTAACAATCGAGTCGCCATCAATAGAGGTTATTGAGGTTTCTCGCCACGGGCTAGGCACATTTTGGCTTGAATTGACTTCCTCAAGCATTGCCCTAGCCATATAGCAGTCTTGGTAGGCTTGCTTATAACCAAATCGTGTGATACGGAAAATAAGACAAACGACACCAGACTTAGGAGCGGTAAACTTAACAAAAGCTCTATGTGCTTTACTCGTATCTACCCCATTTGCAAAATGAGACGAACTAGCCTCAACGCAAGCCTCGAAATTATTCAGCAATATTCTATCTCGCTCACCAAATAATCCAGAGTCTGCGATCCAGCGAACATAATTTTCACGGTTAGCACTATATTCTTCAGCTATCAGATATCCACCGCAATGATGGCAACCTACATAAGCAGAAAATATGTAGGTTTTGCCAGCGATAACGATTAGCGAAAACTCGTGCATTATCCACCCAATATTGATTATTTCTGCTATCGGTAGCTAATTGTGCGAATCCATTCACAGTCCATCTAGCAAAGCTAAACGTTTCATTTCTATACTGGCTGTCTCTTGGTCGGTAAGCTTGGTTTGTGTTATACCGTAGATTTTCATACTCAACGCCAACACTACCTGCCGTCCAATATTTTTCTAATTTCTTCGTTATGGGCAACAAAACTGTGCCAACCTTCAGAATTACCAGTAAACAACGGGTTGTGCAGTAAATTACCACCCAACCCCCAAGGCTAGTTTTTCGCCTGTGATTTGTGTTGTAGCAATATGCTCAGCTCTAATCGCTCCAGCTTGTAACGCTCCGGTAGTAACAGAGTTTGTTGCTAACTTAGAGGCAGTTATTTCGCCATCAGCAATTAAATCGCCAGCGACTACCGCCTTACCGTTTTGAACCTTAAATATCGGTTTCGGTGTTCCGTTGGTATTTGGCGCAACTTGGAACTTATCAGCCATTACAATGACAGAGCTTTCTTCTTTGTTTGCACCAAGAGAAATACCTGCTATTGCTGTCTTGCCGCCAGAAATAACCTGCGTTTTAATTGTATGTGTAGCGGACAACTTACCATTAACATCAGCAACTGCTTTGCTAACGCTTTGAACTTCCGCTCTTGCACTTGCTACACTGCTTTCTGCATCTTCTGGTGCTGGAGTCCAGTCTGTTGCGACCGTGCCACGCTCAAACTTAATTTTATTGATAGTGTAATTTTGAATTTGCACTACTTGGATAAAAATACAGATTTAAGTGCGTGTTGTCTGCATAGATACCCTCATTTACGCCACCATTAGGTAACTTCCACTTGCCCTTGCCTTGATAGACACCGTCCGCAACTTTTTTTCTAAAGTTAATACCTCGCCATATCCTCTAGAGTTAAAAAAACCCCCAATCCCCGTGCGGTCTGCACCGACTTCACCGTATAGCGTAACAACTACATCATCGCCAACAGCTGGAGCTTCCGTGATTTTTTATAACGTTGTCCGTAATTAGAGCTTGTGATAAGTGTTCCACTATCCCTGATCAAGTTTCGTCCACCAACTTGCAATTTGTCTAATTCTGCTTTCGCATCATTCTTCCAGATTGCTTGTAGTGACGATTGAGCTAGACTTGCTACCTCGTTTTTACTTGCTTTAGTGGACTTGATTTCGTTAATCGCACTTTCGGCATTATTAACTTTAACAGAAAGAGAGGTCGTCTCAGATTTAGCTTGTTGAGCTACAGAATTAGCTGTATCAGCGGTTGATTTCGCTGAGGTAATTTCACCAATTAAAGCGTTGTCTAATTGGCTTTTTATTTACTTTCCCACTCAAGTCGCTAGCTTGGACTTTAGCAGTGTATTCACGACCATTCCAAATATACAATTTACCATCTTTGGTGTTGTAAACTTGGTTGTGTCCGATGAATTTACTTGTATTTAATTCGCTTACGGTTTTAATTAATTCAAGGTTGCGAGCAGGCAAGGCGGTATCAATTACTTCATCGGCGATATTTTTGAGAGAGTTTTTTTGTTTAAAAATCTCTAACTCTGCATCAATATCAACCGAGCTTTCGCCACGAATACCAGTCCGTTGATTAAATGGACCAATATTCACACCTCTGGTATGTCTTAGCCAATAATATCTAACCTGTTTAGCTCCGACTTCGTGCGTGTAAGTTCGCGAATTAACTTTCGCTAACCGTTTGGCGGTCTTAATATCGTCTGTTTCGCTTACAAAAATCTCAGTAGAAGTCGCCTCATCAATCCAATCCCATTCGATTGTGATGTTTCCCAATCCACCAGTAACAATTACGCCTGTTGGAGCTGGCGGTTTATCAATAGTAAAGGTTTGAGTTCTTTCGCCTAGTAACTGTCCTTTCTCGTTTTTTTGATTTGGATAACGACTGTATATTCGCCATTTTCCAAATCATCAAAACTGATATTAGGCGATGATTGACCTAAACGAACATCATACAACGCACCGTCTTTATAGATTTTAATGTCGTATTTGACTAACCCATTACCGCCAGTGATGTCAGTAGCAAAAACTAACACTTTCCATCTGGATTAGTAATAACACCAATATTACTAATCTGCGGAGCATTAAAATTGATGTTGATTTAGGTTCAAACTTCGCACCGTTATCAACAATCGCCTCTTTCTGCGGTTCGTGTTGTAAGGCTGTAATGGTATATTTGCTTTTTCGCATCTTCTTTAACGGAGATAGCTTTTAAATAATTGGCTTGTGACCTGTTGAGTACTCAAAGACCATACGCCATAAACCTCTAATCCAGTCGGAGCTTGGTCTAAAGTAACTTCGGCACCTTTAACAGAAATAATCTTGATGTCTTGATGTTTAGCTTGAGCATTGATATAGCTAAAATAACTGTTACCATTGATAGAGATTTCTATCTAAAGTAACTTTTTGCCATTAATTGCTAAAACTCGACCACCAATATTCGTGCCTGCGTAGTACGTATCGGCGACCTTGATGATGTCGCCAGGGATATGCATCAAGCCCTCTGCGCCAACCGTAAATGTTACGGTTTTAGTCTCAAGTTTTTTCTGTTTGCAATAACCATAAGCCAGTACGATGCGCCTGTCCTCTAGAGGTGCGACCAAAGGCGGTGATTTTCTTAACGTTTAAGCCATTCCTGCGAATTGATTCATCGTCTGAAACGTACTCAATCGCTCTTTCGTAAGAGTTGTCTTTATCTGCGTATTCAACCTGAATTGCGTTATGGCGAGCTTTTCTTCGCTGAAAAATGTGTAATTAAACTCACCATTCTCTACGTTTGCGTTTGTGTAAGTCCAAACTGGATCGGCTGGTCTATCCATTACAACTGTTAGCTGTTGACCGTTCCACACTGGCATCGCTCGGAAGATTGAGCAGATGTCATTAATCACATCATACGCAGAACGCTGCTCTGTTAGCCACGCATTACAAGTGAATCTAGGTTCTCGACCACCGAATCCATCTGGGACGAGCTGGTCGCAGTATTGGGCTACTTGGTATAAAGTCCATTTATCAGCTCCAAACTCGCCTAATCTATTGCCTAATCCGTAACGCTTATTTGTGACAATATCAAATAACACCCAAGCTGGATTATCCGTCCAATCTATTTTTGAATGTGCCGTCCCAAACGCCAGAATACTGTCTTGTTTTAGGGTTATAGTTACTTGGGATTTTTACTTTGATTCCTAATAGGTCATAGGTTCTATTAGGAATATTGCCAAAGTATTCAGAGTCAAATTTAACCCCGATCAACGCAGTGTTTGGATATGTAAACTCTGTATCAATAACCTCTGTGTAGCTAGACCACACCGTGTTATTTTTGAAGTCTTTGAGAGTTACTATCCGCTGTTAGTCGTTCAACCTTAATGGTAAATGGAGCGGGCGGTAAGTTTTTTAAATGTATGCTGTTGAAGATATTGGGAACTATACTTACCGAAGATTGTTACAGGGTAAACCGTACCACCAATGGTAATCGCAAGGTTAACTTCGGTTTTCTTTAATATCCCCATTTTTTCTTCTATATTGGATAGGGACTGCACGCCAATAGTAAATCTTAATCTTGATACCTTGCTATCTGTGATTGTTCTTGTAATTGGTAGATTGTTTTTAACCTGTGCGCCAACGGAAACCTCTTTTTCGGAAGTGTCAAATCCACCCTAGCACGCCTTGAACTTGACTACCTACTCGGCCTTGCAGTGAAAAGTTTTTAAAGTTGTATGAATTATTGCTATTTTTGAACTGGTGTATTGTCTAGATAAACGGATTTCATACCGTTTGCCAATCCTGCGACTTCGCCGTCTGAAAGAATCTCGACAATTTTGACAAGCTGTTTACTGCGACTAGTTTCTTTAGCCTCAACTGGCGTATGCGCGCCACCACCACCTTTACCCATTTTAAGACTCCCACGCTTCTAACCAAGGATAAATTCTTCCGCTTTTATCTCGATACCTGTTTTTATCAATGATTCCGTTATTGCTGCTATTACTGCTACCATCGCCACCGATTTTTATTTCCTCGGTCAGCTAGAGTTGGCTCTCTGTCAACGTCCATAGTCTCTATACCCAGTGAGATAATTAGCGATCCAACTCTAATTCGGCCATAAGCAAAGCGGCACAGGGCGACCTTGCTGCTGCCATGTTTGAAAGATTTGAAAAAAACTTGTTGATTGTTTTCTTTTTCCGCCTCTTTACCAGATTTCATAGATGGCATTTTTGTTAGCATTTGAGCAACGTAGCCTGCCATTAATCCAATACCACCAGCAATCAACATCGTACCGCCAGCCCAAGAAGTAAATGCACCTACGACAACCATCACAGCACCTACAATGGTTTGGAATAAGCCAGCTTTTTAGAGCCTTTTTAGAACAGGTGTGAAATGCACCGTTGCATCTTCTTTTTAAGCTTTGATTTAATCCTTGCTCAAGATAGCGATTGTCTAAATACTCTCTCCCCACTCTCACGGTAAATAAGCCTTGCTGAATGAATTGTCTCAATTTCGGAATTTGACTTGTTAGAGCCTGAACGACTTCGGCTGGCGTTTTGCAATCTAGCCTAAATTCAGTTCCAAACTGTTTAGGGAACCGTAAAATCTAACATTGACCATTCTTTATATCTCCAAATGCTACTGGTGTGTTTTAAGCCAGTAGCCGTCATATAAATCTCGTTTAGATAAGCGTTTCGGTGCGTGATGTAATACCATCTGATCGCCTACATAAATTGCGGCGTGATTAGGCACATCAGAACCAACACTAATTAAAATTACATCGCCAATTTGTGGCTCACTAACTTGCTCAAATCCGTGCTTTTTCCATATTATCCAAATAGAGATTAAAGCCATCTTCCCACCAGTAATCAGCACGTTCAAAGTTAGGTAGCTCGCAACCTGATAACACATAAAAAAATCCCTAAAGAGCGTGTAGCAATCCATTTCACCGTGATTAAACTCACGACCGATTAAAAATGGGATTTTTTTGGAAAGATTTTTGATTTGCTCGATCACATACCAGCCAAAAAAATCTAATTGGCTGTATAGTTGAGTTTGTAAGTCCGATAGAGAGTTTTTGGCTCACCCTGTGGGTGTGAGTGGACCAATGCCACAATCTCGCCTTTCTCTGATGCGTTGATGTAATCTTCTGGCGATATTTCAAAGTGATTTTCTTTATCTTCTGCTACGTTTTCACAAGGCATAAAGACTTTTTTTCATTACCCATTAAAACAACAAAACCACAGCTTTCCTGTGGTTCTTTTGATTTTGAGTATTTGATTATCTCGTTGTGTAGTTTCCCGTCCATTATCTACCCCAACTTATCAACGCTAACAAATCCACCGTAGTTGTGCGTATTGTTTTCTTAATTTTGCAACCAGTCAATAAACCGTCGCATTTGTCCTTTTTTTAGGGTCGGTTGTCGGTTGATCTTTTTTTCGTCTGCAACTGCTCTACCTGTATAACCGCACTCAACGCCTCGATAAAAGCCACGAACAAGTAGATGTAATCATTCGTCCGATTAAAGCGTTATCTGTTTCTGACGGTAAAAGCTAGAGTAAATTGAGCTACATCTCGGTTAAGTGAAGATAATTGCTCAATAAGAAAATAACTCAAGACTTCCTGTGATGGGTCGGCTTGTTTATTCCCATCTACGAAATTCACCCGCATCAAGATAGTGCATATAGACCAATCTTCGTCTAACTACACCGCCAAGACACTGTTCAAAGCGATTACAAAGTGCGGTAATAAATCCACCAACATTCCCTAGTGTTAATGTTGGTCGGTTACTTGGGCCACTGCCTGACAGTTCAAAGCCATCTGCTTTAACGCCAAACGGCTGATAGGTTTTGCCCTGCCATACGATAGGTTGTGATTGTTCGTTAGTGCCAGCATAAAACCGATAAAGCTCGCCACTAATGCCATCACTATCACGCAATGGTCTTAAATCAACCTCGAACAGCTCAATCAGAGCGTTTTTGCTCCAGCTTGAGAGATCTCAACTTGAATTGATTGCTAATTGCTTGTGGCATTGTTTGCTCAATAAAAAGTAGCTCTAAGCGGCTTTTGGTATATTAGTCTTAATTGTAGTGGGGAATTTGTTAATTTAATTTTTGGCAAAAACAAATATATAGGCAATTATGAATAGTATAGTTACAACAAGGATTTTACCTATTGGCAACTCACCGCTTTCATTCCGTTGATGGTTTTAATTGTAGAAAAATCTTGAAGATCTTCTATTTCATTTCCAGAATTAACATCAATCGCTCTTTGGATATTGTTCAAATAAAAGATCGATTCGCCTTCTACTTCTTCGCAATACCCATAAATCGCCTTTTCCTCAGGAAAAATAATCTGTTGCATCCACATTTAATGTAAATACCTCGCCATCGGTTACATAATCAATTAATACTTCTAAATAGCCATCATCCTTATCTTGAGTAAATTTCAATTTATCCCGTTTAGATATACCTGTTCCTGGTATTCCCAAATTACGATAAACGCCATTTTTCCCTATATTAATTGAGGCACCTTTAACCCCAGCCGTGACACTTACACCTGATTTACTTTAGATTTAATTTTTACTCCCGGTAAAATTTTTCTTTGTTTTTTCTGAATCGAATAGCCACACAATCCTCCTAACTCAATAAAAATTGAATGCCTAGTGATTCTACATTATTTCAACTTTTTTTATTTGTGATAAGGCTCTCAAATCAGTTAAAAAAACCTGTCGGAACTGCAATGAATATTCAACATAAGGGCCGTTATCAACTTTAGACCATTCCGAACATAGAATTAATATTCGCTCAGTTTTGCCAGGCGGAATCCATTCAAATGATTTATATCCACCGTGTCGCACAAGAAATGAATCAAGAGATTTGATCATCTCTTTTTTTCCCTAACCTTGTGATAGCGAATTGTGGCGGTAGTTGATAATGGCAAAAGAGTTAATACCTCTTGCTCTGCGTTGCTGATAACCATCGCCAAATTCAATAACATCAACTTCTGGCTTGTAATCTAGTCTGCAATCCCCATTGGATTTTTAAAAATTAAATAGCTCTTTCATTTACTACCTCAACATTCCGCCACTTCTAGATTCAGTTCTAAGCACATCGTAAACTTGCGCTCTGGTTAATCTAGCAATCTTTTCAGCTAACATTGGATCGCTATCACCATCGCCAAAGTTATTTGTCTGGTTAATGACAACTGTCTTATTGCTTGAACCACCCAAGGCCTTGTTTAAATTTGAATTACTTGTGATCTGACCGCTTGCTCCAGGTGTAAATAGCTCAGGTCCTTTCTCACCGACAAGATACGTTCTGCCACCACCAACATAACCACCGCTAGCGCGAGCGCCTGAGATAGTAACGCTTTTAAGCTGGTTAAGCACTGCTGCACCTTGACTTGCAACCGCCGCCATATTGGCAAACTTCTGTGCTGGCGTAACTGCTGTAGGGTCATTCATCGCTTTCATTACTGCGACATGTAAGTTAATTAATGACTCGGCAATTTGAAATGATTTCGAGATAGAGAAAAGAGTTCTATATGTCGCTGACTGCTTGCCGCCCGCCACCTCAGCCAACCCAGCCAAGCCATCAAATAATGACGGCAATATTTAGTCGCGTTGCAGCCGCTTGCATATCTAAAGTTTCCTTGCGTTGCCGATACTGATCTTCTATTAACGCTTTGGCCTCCTCAAATTGTTGAACGTTGATCAGTTGTTGCTCATAAAGCTCTTGAGCCTTAACAAGCTGATCTTCTCGAGTGATATCATTCTGAACATACTGGTTATTTCCAGACACACGAATATCATTAAAAAAAGACCGCACTTTATCAGCTCTATCTTTATCTTCTTTAATCTCTTTCGCTTTCTGTTTTTCTAATGCTTGATCGTATGCTTGAGCCTCTAACTCCAGATAATGCTTTCTCAACTCTAACGCGCTACTAAAACCGCGCTCTTTGGCATCTTTCTCGGATATAGCCATTCCATTGATTTTTAGCTATTCGTTGTTGATGTTGTAGATCTCAACTTCTGCATCTCGTTAGCGTATTGCATATCCAGAGAGGCAACATCGCTTGTTATACAGCTAGTTCCACGACTTGACTTAATCGCGACTTTCTTGCTCTCGCCTTTGCTTACTGTGGCTATTTGCTCATTGTAGTTTTGTTCAAGTTTATTAAGCTCTGCATTTCTTAACTGATCAATCGTTTCAAAGTCGCGTTTCTTAATCTCAACTTCGCTCAACACAAGATTTTTGGATGGCTTTCTTGTCTTTTTCGTGTTGTTCAGTTAGTTTTTGTTGTCGAGATTTTAGCTTATCTTCAATCTTTTTCAAGCTGAGATTTGCCGGCATTCTCTTTTTCTTCTTGCTCAGCTTTCTTGCGTTTTTGATTCAGCGACATCTGCCTCCGCTTTTTTTGTTTATCCTGTTCTTCTTTTAGTTTTGCTCGAGCCTTATCTAGGTTAGCTTGTTGTTGGTCCATTTGCTCACGCATTGCGGCTAACACTTCATCACTGCCATCAAAAGCGCCTGACTCAAACTGTTGTTCTAATGCCTTCTTGGATTTTTTTCAAGGATGGATATTTCATTTTCAAGGTTTTTGACATGCGTTGCAGTATCTACGCCTTTCATAGCCTTAGTTAATTTAACAAAAGCCCCTGAAAGGCTATCAACAGCGCTTTTAAAAAATTTTTGTAATACCTGTTGTTTCGGCAAACTGTTCTTTTAGTTCATCTGTCACCCTGTCCAAGCGTATCAAGAGAACCTGATAACGTGCCACTCGTCGCGGATTCACCGGTGCCACCTACGCGTTCTTGTAACGCTTTAAATATAATTTCCTGTGCTTTTAGCTTTTATCACCGGTTTCAACAAATGAATTAATTAAATTTTTGCTGTTCCGATGTAAGCTCAATACCTTTCCTTTTTAAGAATAGATATTGCCTCAGTTGGGCTTTCTAAAAGCTCGCCCAAGGTTTCTAGCCTCGCTCGAAATATCAGTACCAAATGTTTCGGCTAAATCTTGAGATAGCTTAATAGCCTCTTTAAATGATTCGCCAGTAACGCTTTTTAAATGTCATCATTACTGACATCGCTTGTCGCACACCATCGGTGCTAGCGAGCGTATTCATTGCCACAGAGCGGGCAAATTTATCCATTTCGGAAGCTGAAAACCCAACAGCCGATCCAGTTGCTCTTAGTTGAGCCTCTGTTCTTGCCATGTACCGCTCTGTTTCTTCAAAAATCTTTATGCCATCGCCTAAAGAACCAACAAAAGAAACAACCGCACCAGTTGCGACAAGCGTACGCTGTTGCTAGTCCACCAATCGCAATTTTTGGTGAGATTAATGCCACCAGTGGTTTTCCCAAACCCATCTAGAGATTTACGCGCCTTATTAATTTCTTCGGTAAATTTGGCTGTCTCTGCCTCGAGTTTGATTTTTTAAATTGCTAATCTGATCCAATTCTCAACACTCCTGAATTTGCGGCGGATGCCTCCATCATTTCCTCGTCCGTCATTTCTCTTTCCGGTTCGTCAGAATTAAAGATGGAAAAAAATCTCTAGCCGTTACAACCTGTTTAGCGGTGGCGCAGTTATAGACCGAACTTGTCATTATTCCGTAACCGTAATCAAGCATTTCAAGCGTGAACGGTCGTTTTTCCGAAATATTTGTACCAAGAAAAATACTCCGCAAGAGACATCCCACGGAGCATTCTTCGATAGTCAGCACGTTTAAATTCGTGCGCAAGCTTTAAAAACAAAAATCAAGTTCGGCCTCTAGGCGTTTTTGGCTCACCGTCCGCACTGTCTGCTTGCTCTACTTCTTCCTGACTTTCTGTTTTAGGGAAGTTACACACATTTTGAACAGCCTCAAGGACGAGATAGAAGTCGTTATTTGTGAGAGTTGTTAAGACTTCATTTTGTAGCTCGTCAATAGTTTTTATCTGTCTTAGTATGTGATAACGAGAAAGCAATTAATCGCGCGTGCGCCAACAAGTTATTTCTTGTCATTTTATTAAGCTTTGCATTAATCTCTTTCTCTGTATCTTCCGCCTTAATTGGATCAGGCTTTTTCGAGCGAATTCATGTACTCGACATATTCAAGATAATCTAAAGCAGACAGTGCGGATAACAAAAAGAACTTGCCCATTAACTTCAAACTTGATTTGTTTTTAACATTATTGATCACCTGCTTGATTTGTTTCAGCTAATAACGGTTTGCCCACATTGGTTAGCTTAATTGTGCGTGTCATTGTTTCATTTTGTGGAACAGCTTTGCCCAAAGAAGATACCCAAGCGAAATACACATCTCGAGTACCATTTGGATATACCACCAAGTAGAATTTTTTTGCGCCATTATCAAAAATCTTTGACAATGGCTTGCTGAGCTGTATCACCAGGCAACCACGCTAGAGTAATAGATGTTTCACCTGCTGATTTAGCACCTTGGCTTTGTTGATTTCCACTCTGCGTTCGGATCGTCTAAGTAGTTATCTTCATAACTTTCTGCGGTAACTTCGCCAGGCGATAGCTCTTTAATTTTTGCAATGCGATCCCAATTTTCGGCTTTTTTGATTTCTGCCGCTGAAATTGTTCCACCTTGAATGGCAGTGGTTTCTTTCTCGTCTTTTAAACGGAAAAACTGCGTACCAGCGCCTTTCATTGGTGTTGTGTCTTTTTAGCCATTATTGACCTCGTAAGTGATGTTGTATTGGATGTCGGCGACGATCCACGTTGCCATTTGTTCATCTTGATCGTAATCAAACGAAGAGAATGAAGTCGTTTCAGTTAGACTGGATAGCGAATCTTCAACTATTCCACTCTCATAGATTTCTTGAGCTAGTTTATCTAAATCATCTTCTCTAGATGCTGACTTCATAAATGCTCGCAACGTGCAATGTAGCCTGTAATGTTCCATCAAGATAACCTGTAGGCGTTACATTACTGATAAACACCGCAACAGTAGGGCTTTGATTCTCAATATCTGAGAATGACGGCTTTTCCATTGCTGAACTCCTTAACCTTTTGGCAGGTGAGCTGTCAGCCTATCGATAACTCGCTCGTCTAATTTCTGAGTGAATTTTTTCATTTCTTAACCACTATCTGAATTTGTCTAATTAACTGATTTCTTAATTCCATTGGCATCTCTTTTTCGTATGCGCGTTTAACTTCAGCGTGAAAAAGCCCTCAGTTAGTGGAATCTTGAGTGGAATTTTAACTACATCGATTGGGTAACGGTCTTTCCCTTGTCGTTGCATTACTTGCGTTCTTCCGTTTTGGAGCTTTTGAATAAATGCTCTTTGAAAAACGATTCCCGACTTTTAACTGACCTTTATTTTTCGCCTCTTCTAACAAATCTTCCGTCACCTTTGATTAATCGGATTACTGGTAGATTTCCTCGATTAACTTTGATAAAAGCGCTTAATCTTCTTGGTTTTTGCGCGTTCTAGTTTCGCTCGGCCTTTAATAAAGCGCTTAGGTACATCAACTTTTTTTGATGTATCTATTACAGCTCTCACCATAACTTTTTGCGAAAGAACATTATTAATTGTGCGTGCCATAGCTTGAGGAACGGATTTTTATCAATATCTGTTAGAGCCTTTTTTTAGCTTTTTTTCGATGTCGTCATTAATTGCCATCAGTAACTCGCATCCTCTTCCAGTTGTAGGATGATTGTTCCTGAATTAAAAACTAAAGCCACTAACAATGTATTCAATGTTATTTATCGTTACGCGATCATTTTTCTTAGGTTTATACCCAGAAGATTTAAATAGCGTAAGCGTGCGATAAATACCATTAATCGGCTCAAACTCTTTTGGAACTTCATCTAAAAACCGCTTTGTATTTTTTTACCATTGATGACATAGACGGACATCATCACATCTGATATGACTTTGTCCGCCTGCGAGATTGCTACATCAAACGGACTAAGCGTTGATCTTGACATCTACGGTTTCCACTGATGCACCGCTTGCGCGCCACGCAACACCTAAGCGTTTGTTACTGCCTGCGGTAGTTGTTGCACCATCTGCTGACCAGTAAACAACTGCGCCTTGTTTAATGTCATCAGTCGCTTTTTGCCTTAACGGTAAACACACCAGTAGTTAAGCCAACGCCCACACCAGCTTGAGCAACGTCACTTTCTGCAACAACTGCAAGATTTTTCGATCATTGCAACATCACCACTCTTCATGGCGCCTGTCGCGGTAAAGCGTACTGTGTTGCCATCTTGTACATAATTTTTTAGCCATATTCAATTAATCCTATGATTTATTTAATAAAAAAACCGCGCTTTATTTAAAAGCACGGTTACTATTTAATAGGTTCTAAGTTACTTATTTGTAACTTTTACAATGCCACGGTAGTCAATCACGTTCACGCCTGCATCAATGCGAACTTTTGTTGATACGCCATCAACGGTAAAAGCCTTGTTGTTGCTCCATGTATGGAGTGTCGATACCGTCAAGATAGGAGACCTCAATAGCCTCTTTGTTGATTAAGTACCAAGATTTTTTTCGTCAGTCGCCTGTAAGCGAGCAGATTTAACTGGAGTTACAATGTCGCGTAATGGATTGATAATACCAGAGTTAGCATCGGCACCCTCAACACTTGCGGACTTAATTAATTGTAAACCGCGAGTGTACATTGATGTAGGTAACAGCATAAATTCAGGCTCAATCGCTAACGGCTCACCACGCGCATTAACAAAGCCATTCATCATTTGGATACCTTTGTCAATGTTGGCAAGGTCTAACACCGCATTAGTGATTGTATTTTTTGTGAGATGCATCAAATAATGCTTTACCGTCTTGTGCTTTAGCGTTACCAGTTAATAGCGCGAACACTAACTTAGCGATTGTTGCACGTGCTGCTTGTCCCATTTTTCAGGGATTTTTTTGTCAACAGGTGCATGTCGTCATTAAGGATTGCTTGACGGGTAATGCTAAATAATTGCCCGTAAGTCGCTAATGCAACGCTAGCGCCCTCATCACCGATTGTGCCGTATGTGTACTCTTCGCCCTCGCCAACTTGAGGTAAGTGTCCAAAGTCACCCAAACCAACGCGTTTAGCGGCACGGAAGTCGGTTAATGTGCCGCGTGAGGTAAACTGATCAAAGTTTTTCCGTCGCGGTTTCCCAACCTTTAAGTAAGGATTTATGCGCAACATCAATTAAGATCTGACCAAAGTCAGAGCTTGAGTGGGTAAATGCCAAACCAACCATGCTCATTGCGTTATGACCGGACACGCTAATACCACGATCAACCAATGACGCACGGGCAAGCTCACGCAAGGTCATTGCGTTGTAGGCGTTGTCTTTGGCGTCTGCTTTGTCTTTGTCGATACCAGCACGGGCTAACAAAGATTGTTTCACGCTGTCGCCAACGATGTTACCGTTACCAGCATAAGGAGCTGCGGTTGCGCTTGGGGTTGTACCTGCACCAAGTTTTGCTAATAATTTATCTTTGGCTTGCTCTGCGGTAATTGATAAATCACCCAAGCACTCAACCAACAATGAGTCGTGAGTTGAGCCAAACGGTGCAAATACAGCTTTAATATCTGCATTGCGTTTGTTTAACTCGGCCTGTACTTGAGCTGTATTATCTACTGGCACAGTTGATGATTGATTAACTGGTGCTGTTGGTGTAGGAGTTGGTGTTGCTTGTGGTGCAGATTCGCCAGCGTTGCCTTGTGGCTTAAACAACATATTTTTTTAATTTTTATTAGGCATTTTTTTCAAAGTCCTCTAATTTTTGATTTAATAGACGCCATCGCCACAAGTGGTTCGGCTAACTTGTCTGCAAATCCGTGTTCAACGCATTCTTTACCGTTAAGCCACGTTTCTGCCGATAGCATTTCCGCTAATTCTTCAGCGGTTTTTGCCTGTTTTTGCTTGAGTACGCAGAAATTAATGTATCTTCCACCTTATCGAGCAGGTCGGCATATTTGCGAATTTCTTCAGCATCGCCACCTTGAATGCCCCAAGGTTTATGGATCATCACCATTGCGTTTTTCAGGCATGATTACTTCATTGCCGGCCATGGCGATTACACTCGCCATACTTGCCGCCAATCCATCAATATAAACGGTGATATTTGCAGGGTGATTTTTTAATAAGTTATAAATCGCAAGTCCCTCAAATACATCGCCTCCAGGTGAATGAATGTGCAGATTAATTTGCTTTAAGTTTCCACCTAAAGCTTTTAAATCATTTGCAAATGTTTTTGCTGAAACACCCCATCCACCAATCTCTTCATAAATCGAAATCTCAGCAACTTCATTAGTTTTTAGCTTTTGATTGAGTACCAAGACTGGTTATTCGTCTTTGTCACGTTCGCTACCATCGCCATTGGCGACAGAATCATCTTTTGTTTTTTCATTTGTCGTACCTGTGTTAGTTAAATCCGTGTCAAACTTCAGACCCAATTCTCGGTTCTCCTCAACCTCAACCTTACGTCTGCGTTTAACTTCCGCTGGATTGCTACCGCTTGCTCTTACAGCTTGGCTTTCCGTAGCTAATCCACCTTTAATTCGTTCTTTCCACGCTTGCGCCTCTTTTGTCGGATCAATCCAAGGCATAACTGGTCCACTGTAAACGGCGTTATAAAGTGACGCTGGATCAATATCGACTGGCACCTCAATTTCACCGCTAACAATCGCCATTTTTTTAACCATTCGCGATAAATCGGGCGGGATATATGTGCAACAAAAGGTATCTTGTAAAACTGCGTAACCCCTCAAAGCTCTCCACCAACTCTTGGCGTTGGCTTGAGTAAGTGCCGTTATAGTCACGGGCAATGCTTGAATAACTTGAGCGAGTACCCGCGCAGTTGCTCTTAATTGTCCATTTCTAAAGGTTTCGAGATTGACATTTGGTCGATTAGAGTTGATTAGACCAATATCTTCACCAGGCTTTAAGTCATCAATGATTGCACCTGGAGCAATTTCAAAGTCTCGCTCAGGGCTATCTGTGCTGTAATCCTCGTTGTCCCCGTAGAGTGTGGCATCACCTTTTCTAATGTACATCGTAAAGGCGTCGGCAATTCGTGCGACTACACGCTCGCTCTCTTCGTAATCTTTAAGATCTGATAGGCGGACAATAACGCCGTGCAACATCGACACGCCACGCAATTGGTGTAGGCGTTTTTTTAAACGCAAGGTGCGACATATTTTCCGCAGGCACCATTTTAACTCGCCCATAGGTGCGGTTATTTTTCCTGTGGATTGTCCATATAAACCCTATAAGACACAGGACGACGCCATGCGTTAATCTCTATACCTTGGATTACATTAGCCGTATCAGATTGCCACATAGGCACAAAATCAGGCTCTAATGCCTCAAGACTAAATGCAATGTCAGTGCTATGATTTAGTCCAGCTACACTACCACGCACAAGCTGGATAAATACCTCACCATCTCGTAACCAAGTGCGCAAAAGCATTCGCTCTAATTCTGGTCGAGTAAATTGTCCAGTAACTTCTGGTCGCACAGACCATTCAGCCCATTTTTTGCGGATTTGCTCTGCTAACTCCTCGTCAACATCACCAGTTAATTTAAGAGGTTGCGGCTCAATATGGATGCCTCTAGAGCCGATAACACGCTCTTCCATTTTGTCCAAGATGCCGATCACAATGTCGTGATTTTGATCTAATGCCCTAGCCTGCTCTCGCAAACTTACCGCACTTTGTTTTGTCGATACGTTTGCACCCTTGGCTTTCGCGTTTTTGCTTTGTGTGTACGATTTGGCATTGCCGCCTCATAGGCATTCATCACATAGCGGTTTTTTGCTCGCTGTGCGCCCCATTTAGGCGAGATTGCGAGCAATCGCTTTATCTACTATTCCCATTGTTTAAAATCTCGCATATTTGATTCTGTGGCGTTTAACGCGCTGTCTTGTTTCCGCCAGTAACTCATTAAGCATTTGTTGATAGCGGTCACGTTGTTTTTGTCCATTCGGATACTTGATAAGATACCGACCGCCCATTAAAGCTCACTTGGCTTTTGGGCGTTTTCAATTTTCTCGTCAAGTGCTCTGATTTTTCTTCAAGTTCGTCTCTTTCGTAGATAGCCATTTTTGCCCCAATAAAAAACCGCACTTTTTTACGGTGCGGCTAGTTAAGTAGTGGTAACTCAATTTGCAATTTATCTTCAAAGATTTTTAGTGTTGCTTCAAGCAACGGCTTTTTACCTTTCCATTCATTCAGCGCTTTACCACAAACGCTTGCTAATTGTTTTTCGGCTTTATGCTCGCCCAAGGCTTGGTAATATTGCTCAAGCAATGTCATGTTGCCAGATAGCAATTGATCTTGCATAAAATTAAATGCTTTGATGTAAGCGATCTTAATTGCCATTGCTTTTTTGGTTTTGTATCCCATAACCAATAACATAAAACCGTCTTTTGTCATCTCAAACATTGGGCGCTTTTCGCCTTTTTTGTCGATGTATTCAACCAAACCAAAATTGGTTCGGTTAAATTCGTCATCACCAGATTCTAAAATTTCACGGATATCACGTATAACATGGTAATGATACTTGCCAAAAACTTTTGCTACAGTTTCTGATGTGGTAATAGTTTTTAGAGCCTTTTATTTTGTACAAACTGTTTAAAATTTTCGGGATTTGCTAATTGCATTTTCTATCTCCAAATTTAGATAATAAAAAGCCCCAACTATCTCTAGTCAGGGCTTGAGTTATTACCGCAACATATCCACCTTTTTCATAGGCTCGGTATCTCACCGATTTAAGGTTGTCTAGGAGTTAAAGCCAACCACTTTTTACTTCCGCCACCGTTTAGCCAATTACTTTTTTGTTTTGGCTTTTCGGTTGCGGTTTAACTTGTTCAACTTCTACCGCACTTTCAGTTTCTTCTTCCAGCGCAGTTGTCTCTTTTCTGATTACATCAGGATTTAATCCAGGTAGTTTTGCCCAGTATGGGACATTGTCCTCATCGCCCCACTTAATACGTTCGTAACCGCGTAAAATAGCGATTGCATGGGCATAGCAAAAATAAGTCAAACGCCTCATTATTGCCTTTGCCTGGTTTTACGCCATTTGCCGTCTTGTCCGCGCTCCTCATAGGTCAACTCATCAAAAACCATTCGCCAAGCCACGATGGAAAATGGATATAGTTAGCGCCGACAGTCTCGCGACTTAATGCGTTACTAATGCGATCTTTGAGCTGATCTGTTTGAAGTAGATACAGCGAGACATCACCGCGCGCTTTAGCGTGTCGATCTGACCGCGATGTGTTGTCAGGATAAGTGCGCGTAATAAGTTTTTTTGACGCTTGGTGCTATCACCTTTGACGAGATAGACGCGCTTAGATAATCCATCACGTTTGCATCTACGCCAAAACTTATAGGCGTTATCCGTTACACCGTCCTCACCGTCGCTATCCACCGCCATTGCAAGAATTGGCATAAATCCACCATCTAGCCCATCAATGCGATATTGCTTATTGAGTACATCGCTAATAAGCAAATCCCAGTCCTCAGGGTAGGCGGACGGATCAATAGGGAGGCTCTCACCATCTGAATTGCTCCGCATTGATGATTTAATGTTGTATCTATCAATGAGCCATCGTTCGCTGTTTTTCGCCATAGCCAACAATTTGGACTACAAATCGGCGATTCCGCCCACCCTGTACGTCAACCGCGACCAATAAAAACGGCACCCATAAGGCACCGTTCTTTTTCGGTTTCTTCGCGTCGCTCCATCAACTCATCACTTCGGCGTTGCTCAAGTGCTGAGCGTGGTAAATAAGGTAACCCACAGTCAGTATTAGTTACCGCTTTTAAGGTTTCTTCACTGCCTGTCATTTCAAATTCATGTTCGGCGTTGAGGAGTTTATAAGTCAACTGCGCCCATGTTTGATAAGTTACCGAGGACCTTCTAGCCAAAATGATGCAATACGAGAGTTTCTTCCCTCTCCATGTATCACACCGTCTTTATCTATCGTTTGCCCTTCTTTAAGCCATTTACCGCCAATGTTTAATATGCGCTTTTTATCTGGCTCTATTAGAGTTTGGCAATGGGGGCATTGCAATCGAGCATTTTCGCTTGCCTTAACATAATCAGTATTATCACGATACCCGACCATGTTAGCCATTGATGGCTCAAACCATTCTGAACAACTAGGGCATTGCCAATAAAATCTACGTCTGTCGCCACGGTTATATAGCGACAAAATCCCTGTCGTTGGCGGTGCCTCGTGAGTAGTTTTAGGATGATGTTTTAGATCAACTATATCTTTGCCTGGCGAACTCTCTACAAGTGTCATGCCTGCACTCATAAATGTAGTCGTCCGTTTGGACGCTAAACTAAATCCGTCACCCTCACCGTCCACATCATCTGGCCATCGGTCGTAATCTGTTAGCGCAACGTATTTATAGTCTGATGATGATAATACGTTGATAGATGGCCAGCCAATCTTTTAATAAATTACCTGCCCTGAAATATTTATCGTGACATTGTTATCGTTTTTACGAGGGCTTAATCTTTTTGCAATCTCAGGCGAGCATCTAAAAGTGCGGTCTAAACGTTTACGACTATGCTCACTAGCTTTCTCTTGTGTAAGTTGCACCAAGAGGAAATCTGACGGATCGCAAATGATCGCATAAGTAATCCAGCCATCAATCAATCCAACTGTTTTACCTGTACGGGCAGGACCAACAAAAACGACAGCGTCATATTCTCGCGAGTTTAAAACAATCCATTGGCTCAATAATGTAAGGCGCTGTGTCTTTATCCCATTTAACAGAATTGCCACCACCAACAGGCACTCGCATATACTCTGCGACAGCCTCAGATACTTTCTATTCGGCGCGGAGGTTTAAGCAGATTTTGCAATATCTCGTCTAATATCTTTAGCTGATGCAAACATTATTGCTCCTCTGATTTGTCATCACCAGTCTGTATATGTGATGACATTTGCGATTTAACATCATCAATTACCTGTATTACACGGGTTAATTGTGACGGAGTTAATACACAATCACGCTCTAAAATATCTGGCAAAGTATCAAGCGATTGCACTACAGCCTTAGCCAAAAAAACTCATCTCTTGAGCAACTTCAAACGCTGGAACTAATTCGCCAGTGTCGCGCTCATATTTAAGCTTTTTCGTTTTCCGCTTGCCAAAATGCTCGTCTCTCAACTGGCGACAAACTATCAACATCACCCGTCATTTTTTCAGCAAGTCCGATTTTGATTAAATCAGATAGCGTATAGAGCTTTAATTTTTGAATTACTACCAATAGCCGGCGTCAGTCCTGCAACCCGTTGTGATACGGTTTGTCGGTGCATTCCGACAAGTTCGGCGATCTGATTTATATTGAGTTTTTAAATCAAATAAATTCTCCATGCCAAACCTACCAAAAATCAAAAAAACCTTAAAAAGATGATGATGCCTAGAATCTCAAAAAACTGTCGAAAACCGCGCGCCCGAAACCCCGTGGAAAGGGGAATCCCCTCAGGAGTACCTTTTTAATTTTTTAAAATCAATCATTTAAAATAAAAAGACCGCCTTTTATTTGGCAGTCTTTGTTTTTTTCCTTAAGATGATTCGCTATACAAAGACTATCTCTTTAACTCCTTGCTTAATATCATCAACAAGGAGCGTTCTATTTTCTGCATTAATTTGAATGTCTTTATCCATACGCAAATAAACAGCGATTTGAGAGAGTAAATCATTTAACTGACTAGATAGCACTCTATGCTCAAACTCTGGCAACTCACAATTATTTGGCTCTACCCATTCATAAATACTTTTAATCTTGATGAACAGGTCAGCCAAGTCGGAGTCACGAACATTATCACTGTTAATTTTGCTTATATCCAACAACACAGGCTTAACAAAGTCTATAAAGTTTCTATTCGAAGCCTTACTTAAAAAAATAGAGGCGCAACTTTAATCCAGGTATGATATATGTTTTTCTCGTAGTGTGGTTTATTATCTTCCATCGTTATTCTCGTTAATCGTTTGAACTTATGAAATATTACTACCACAAAAAGAATAAATCAACCTTAGATTACTTACTGCTCTTTATGCTTTCAATCCACTTGTTAATGTTTGTGATTTGACTAGCACACATATCTCTTTCACCTTGCACTATGATTAAATGCTCTACCGCCTCACCGTATGTACTACCGGTGAATGGTGTTTTTCACGCAAGGCGTTAGAAATGCTTGAGGTGGATAGATGTACTCCGTCTTTTGTTGTTACCTTGCTAGTGCAACCGCTCAATAGCGTCATCATTAATACGAGTGCTATAGCAAGGTTGGCTCTTAATGATTTTTCGAACCACTTGGATTTTTGTCTTGTGTTGTTTGTTTGATTTCATTATGGATTACTCTCTGTTGTTCTACCGCTTGGCGTTCTACTTCAATCGTATTTTTTTAGCGATTGAGTAACTTGCTCTGGCTTTTTTAATGGTTTGAGCTTGCACTTGGTTTTCGGCTCTTAGTTCATCTATATTCTTTGATTGGTGCCAAATCCAACCGCACAAGCCCAAAATGGTTAATGCGATAATTGAGATTGCGTAGATTTTAAATCTGCTAAACATAATGCTCTTTTCCTTTTTCTCTACGCTTAACTAAGCCTTGCGACTTTCGCCCGTCAGCATAAAACCCAGCGCAGAAGTTGATTACACCCAGCAACATACTTACCGCTTCGCATTAATCGAAACATTGTTGAATCTTTTTAAGATTGCCGCATCCATTGTTAAACGTGACAGATACCATAGCATCAAACACAGATTGTGGTAATGCTCTGCCATTGGCGTATCTATCAACGCACGATTCGGCAAGTTTAATATCGTTTTTTCCATCGGTATGCGATTTCTTCATTTGTGTATTTCTTGTTAGGCTCTATCTTTTGTCCAGAGTATTCTGTTGAGCCAATACCAACAGTCAATACATCAGCAGGGCATTTATATGGGGTAGCCATACAACCCTCTGCATTACCGATTATCTCCGCTCCAGCAGGGCTTAATCTTAGCTCTCCACCAAATTGAGAGTACATAATCCCGATAACAGCAACAACGGAACAAGCACCAAGCGCTTTTTCTAGTCTTCCCTAACACCATCATCAAACCCCTGTTCTAGTCGTTTCATTCTCGCCCGATGCATCTCTTCCGCTCTGCGTTCTTCGTTTTCTCTTACTTTTACCCTCTTGGCATTTAGCATACATATTAACGAGACCACTTATTAAACCAATAATCAAACCAAAAATAGCCAGCCACTCTTGGAATGAATACATTGCCCAGAATGCGCCAAAGCCAGACCAAAAAAATACTTTTGATTCCCTGCGTCTTTTAACATTCTCATACTCCACCTCGCTGTTTGTTTGCGGGGCAATAAAAAGCCCACGCCTTAACGTGAGCTTGGTGTTTGATAATAAAAACCCCGACCGTTTCCGATCAGGGTTTGTTTCTAAACTTATTTTTGCGTTCGCTATGCGCTAAAAACCGCAACTTATACTTTATACTACAATTTTACTTGCAAGTAATCAAGTGTTTTTTTGTCTAAAAAATACATCATGTTTCAAAAAGTGCGGTCTTTTTGAAGTGCGTATTCTACATTTCGCAACGCTGTTTTATCTGCGCTCTATTGTTATGTAGTAATTGTGATGAAGGTAGGTGTTCCAATAATCTTTTAATTATCGGTTGAGTGTCATGGATAACCTTATTGCACCATCTCAAATTAAATTCAGGCAGGCTATAAAGGTTGCCGTGAATAATTGGTTGGATTTTTTTCGTAACAAGAAACCAACACTATCGGAAAAATGCGTAAATGCCATCCAAGTATTGATTAAATCTTTAAGTTCGTTCTCAGTTAAATTAAGATTCATACTTAATTCTTTCTTTTTCCTCGATAATCAATTCACCCTCTAGCACGATTTTTATGAACATACTCCACCGCTTGCGGTAACTGCTCTAATGTCAAATCTTCGATTGATTCCACATTAAAGCGCTGATGGATTAAATGATAAGCCTCAGAATAAATTAAGCCCTTTTTGCTCACGAGCATATTCACGGCATTGCGTAAGCCTGTTCGTTGGTCTACTGTCGTTTTTGCTGTAAGAGCCAGTTTTTCGAATTTGCGGTAACACTTCGCTTGTTACCCATTTTCTGAATCGGTGCGGGATAGAGCCTTTTTAACTGCATCACGGCGACGTAGAATTAGAGTGTACATTCCACTTTCGCTTACGATGTTCATTTCTTGCTTTTCCGCCAAGGGTGTCGGTTAAAGCGACACCCTTTTCATCTTCATCTAATCTTTCGATTGCATCACGATAGTTTGAGATATTAATAGCATTACAAAGATCTTTTGCAACAAACCAAGGTTCATTGTTAATGACTAAAGTGCGGATAGAATTTGATTCAAAATTGAATGTAGAGAGTTGAGTTTGATTAGACATAGAATGTCTCCTTTTGGTCTTTCTTCGATATTGATATTTACCCATAGAGGGCGCCGAGCGGTTCGAAGGTCGCCAAAAAGTCAGCTGGACGTATTCCCTTGCGGGTATTGTATTAGTCACCCGCTCGGCATAGATGAAATTGGATTTATGCGTGTTAAGTCTTAATGGCAATAAAACTAAACGAGATCACAAATTTTAGGCATAAAAAAACCGCTATACTATCGGGCGTGGACTTCCGCTTTTGGTTTCAGGCTTCGACACCTTGAAACACATACTAATAAAAAGCCCCTTTGTAGTCAAGAGGCTGATTTTCAGTTTTTTTGTAAAAAGAAATGTGTAAGCAATAAAGAATAGGATAAATGCTACAACAAGAATTTTTACTATTTTTTTCTCTAGAACTTTTTCTAACATCAGGATCTGTGATGAATTTATTATATCCAGATAAAATCATATCATTAGCAGACATTCGCATAATCGATTGGTAATCCAAACTTACCTGTCTTTTTCTTATCAGCAGAATAATCTTTACTTAATAATGTCGCTGCAGTTCTTTTATCTGTTAGGGTGTAATTGATAATATAAGTCCAATCAACGCTATACCCTAAATCATCCATTTTAAATTCTTTTACTGTTCCAGATAGTTTGACATTAGAGTTACCAAGCGTTATACCTGTTTTTTTCCAATTCTAAAGCGGTTCCTCTTTGAGCCAAATCTGCTACATCAGAAGAAACAAAAATTTGCCCCAGCGCAGTACTTTTGCATCTGGTTGCTTGCAACCTTGCCTTTGTTCGTACGGTTGATAATGGAACTTATCAATCTCTGCCGAACCAGCAAAACGGGTGTAGTTTTGTGGAGTATAGGAAGATACAGGCAAAGTAGTAGAGCAACCTACCAATAATGCGCAAGCTAATCCAGTTAATAATAATTTTTCATTTTGGCTCCTGTTTATTGTTTTTAATAAGGGTTTAACTTTACTATAAATTAACTTTTAAATATTGTGACGCATGTCTCAAAAATAGAGTACATAATAACTAATCACTTGTAGGCTCATTATTATAAAAAAATAAATTAAAAAAATTTTTTTAATTTTTAAAAAAAGATATTGACATAATTATTTTTGAGCCTTATAATAGGCTCATTAAAACGAGAGATGGCTACTGAGTCGCTTCAACTAATAAGCCTAAAGGAGGCGATTATGACAACTCAAACTATCCAAATCACAAAACCACAATTAATTGGTTCAGGAAAACAAATCAACTGGGCTAATGACATCATTAATAACATCATCACTATCCTTGGTGACATTGAAATCCCTCAAGGAGCAACAGCAGAACAAGTTGCTCACGTCCAAAAATTGTAGACACATTCTTCGGACGTCAAGAATCTTGGGTTTGGATTGATAAATATAGTCGTTTTACCAGTACAACTCCAAAACAAACAATCTTTGCAGTAGTTATGGTTGATGGTGGTAAAAATAATAAAAAAAGCCTCGAAAGAGGCTTTTATTTAAAGGAGAATCAAAAATGAATTACAAAGAAATCATGTACACTGTAGGCCAGCTTGTTCGCTGTGTTTATGGCGTTGATGTGCCAGCTAATGTACAAAACACAATCATCAGATTTCCCGCTAAAGGGGTTGGTCTAATGAGCCAGCGTGGGGATATCATCAACGCACCAGACCAAGATGAGGTTATGCGCTTAATGGATAAAAATCCTAGCGACTTAGTTGACCCAAAAAGACAAAATGGAATTTGAGGCACAAGGTGCTTTTTGGTTAGGTTACTATCATTACGCGAAAATAAAAGATGATGTTGCGAATTACGGAGCTGATGAGTTAGCTGTAGTAGGCAATGCTCTATATGGCGATCAATGGCAAACTGCTTTATCTAGAGATCTTAATTTATCTAGCCCTAGACGTATGAGAGCATGGATTTCTGGTGAGCGCAAAATTCCGACTGGTGTTTGGTTTGATATTATCTCGCTATTAAAAAGCAAGACAGTTAAAAAAATCGAAGAGATTATTAAAAAAACTAGCATAAATAAAAAAATGGCGCTTTGATTGCGCCTTTTTTATTATCCTAAAAACATAAATTTGATTTTTAGCGACCACAAAAAGCACCTTTCAAAAATCTAACACCTTGCGCACGTTCTCTGTACATTTTTGGCTGGTGAGATATTAAGGGCATTACAAATCTCTCTCTCGCTTGCTTGTTGAATGTATAGAGCCATTAGAATTTGATATTGCAATAAATCATCATCGTGTAGATTCATTATTTGCTTTTTCGATTTTTAAGCACTCATCATCTGTCAAGAACTTGACGTAAGCCTTTCTAGCTGTCGGCAGTACAGGAATTGAAATTGTTGTGCTTGGATATTCTGTTCCAATTCTATCACGACCCCAGCAATTACCCCATTTTTTTCTAAGATTCGCTCAACGCTATAACTCATTCTTGGCTCCAGTCTAACTCTTTGATTTTTGCTCTATAAACCTTGATTAATTCTTTTAAGCTCGGATATTTCCCATTTTTTTAATTCTGTGTTGATTTTCTTCTAACCACTGAACCTCTTGCTCACCAATCTTCTCAACCAGTCTTGGTCTATATCCATGTATGTTTCCGCCACCTACAAAGAGATTGCATCTAATACAGCCGGAATGAATGTTTCTCTCGTCAAATCTTAGGAATGAACTTCTACCTTGTGGAATAAAATGCGAGGCTTGAAAACTTGGTTTCCATACTGCACCGCAAGCGATACAAGGCTTGCCTTTTATCTCTTAATCTGATGAATTTATTCACTTCTTTTTGAAGAGCTTTCAACCAATGCCCTCTGTCGCTCTCTAGTAGTTTTTTCTTGCGTTCTTTTAGTTGAGTCTTTTTCCTCTTTCTCTTTTTTTCTTTCTCGCTTGTTCCTTTGAAAGAATAATCGCACATTTAGGCGAGCAAACTTTCTGTGTTGAGCTGATAGTTTTGACAAAGTAACAACCGCATACCTTGCATTTGGTTTCCTTAGGTTTCTTGTTCATATCACCACCATTTACCTGTTATCAAAATCACACCAATCACTAGGAAAGTGTATGCGAGAATTAAAAATCCAAAGTTCTCTATTATTCATCGTCATCAGCTCCACAGATGAAACAAATAATTACGTCGGTTACTGCAAATAAAACAATCGCTAAGGCTAATTCTTCTCTCATACAGATCACCAAAAAAACGCATATAATTGATTTAAAAATGTTTTCATCTTTTGTATCGTTAAAAACGTACTTTATGGCGACGTTAATTACCGCACTCAAACATTCGCCACGCTCAATATCATCCATTTCATCCCATTTAAGGCTTTGCGCCTCTCTGTGTATTTCTCCTGTATCAAAGTTGATAAACTCATCAAAAAAACCGGCTAATATGGTTAAACGCTTTCTAAAATGATTGAATTGTTTAGCCTCGTCCGCACACTCTACTTCTGAATTCTCTGAGGAATAATGCTCAAAGCAAAAATTTAAAGAAAGCAAACAATTTCCGATGCAACTTTGGATTGTTTGTCTTTTTAAATTCCATCTCATAAAAGCCCACCATTCTCGAATCGTTTTTAACTTATCTAAGTACATTTCATCGGCGGGGCAAAATACCCCACCAGCGTTTTTAATCATTGGGATTTTCATCATATCCACCGACTTTTTAATAAAATCAAGGCTAACTGAACGCATTACAAAAATCTTCCATTGTCGGATCAAACACTACAACCATTTGCCCTTTTTGAGTTTCCTTTGATTTCTTTGCCTGTTGTTGGATGAATAAATGCAATTCGCCCGCCTGTAATATCAATCACCTAATTTGCCACATTGTGAATGTGGTTTTTGATACCACTGCGTTGATTTATCGTTATTGAGCAACATAACGACTAAATGACCGGCATTTCGCAATTCTTTTGCTCGAATTAAAAAAACGGTGTTACATTGGAATATGGAGGGTTCACATAGATTTTTAGATTTTTCTTTTTTTCGCAGACAATTTTTGAAATCCACGCATAGAGCAAGTTAAAAAAATCAAAATCTGAATCGATATATTCTTTACATAAAGCATTTCCACTGCTTGCACATCCATCAATATCAAATGTGCCATGCTTAAGTCCAAGCCAATTAAACACGTATTTAGGCGTTTGCCATGTGTCTTTATCAAAATTTTTGCTCTGTCATTTACGCAATCCCCATAATCTCTTTGATTTTCGCTAAACCGTTTTTGATACTTCTGGTGGAATAATTTTTGGCTTTTTGCTCTAGTAGCTCTGGGATTTGTGGAAACTCAAATCCAGTGCGAGCCTTTTTCAACTACTTCGGCAAGGATTTTTCGGCATTGCCTTTTGGCAATCTTCCCATTTTTCTTGCTGTAACCGTCATAAATGGCTTTTAAGCAAATAATATTCAGCCTTTTGAGCGGAATTTGAAGTTGTGAGGCTCTTTTTGCGTAACCGAAGTATTTTTTTGAAGTCTCAGCCTCTAATTCGTCTTGTGTTGGTAATCCTAATTCGTGATTGTCGTAACTGTTACACCAAGAAATAAACTCGCCCACGCTTGGCAAATACCCATTTGCTTTCGCTCTAGTCGCGCCATTCCACGCTTAACTTGCTCAAAGGTTTTAATACCGTTTTCGGCAAAGCCTAAAATCCATTGTTGTTTAAGGATTTCTAACTGTTCACCGCTAACGTTTAACAAAATTGGGCGCTTGCAGTTAAGTTTGCGAAAATGCGATCTATCATCTGACGTGCTTGGTCTGGAACTTCTTTAAAATTCGCTTGTTGTGTTGTCAATTGGTTCATCAGAACACCTCCGCCATTTTTTTCAGGCGTTCCCCAGTTGGTTGAATTTCGTTCTTGGAATGTTGTCCTGCGTGGTTTTCTCTCGCTCGCTTGTTTTTGATTGATAGCTGAATCCATTTTTCACGCAGACTTGACGGACTTAAAAATATTCAACGACCAAAACGGATCTTGATTAGCCCACTGAAAAAGCTCACAAATATCTCTATGTGTTCTACCATCACGCTCACGCATTAATCTCACGCAATTCGCCCAACTATCCATGCTCTTAACCTTGAATTCTGGATTTAATTTTTAACAACTCAAAAATCCATTCCGCGACTCGCATATCATCAGGCGAGAAAGAATATTTTTGCTTTCTGCTCCGTCTGTAAATTTTTCAGACGAAGAAGTATTATTATTTTGTATAGTGTTTTTATTGTTATTTTGTGTGTGAACTTTTTTTCACCAGATCTGATGAACTTTTTCACCAGTTTGTGAAAAATTTTCACCAGTTTCATCTGATGAACTTTTTCACCAGTTTGTGAAATATCAAAATGCTTTCACTGAATAAGTATTCAATTTGCGTTCGCCGCCTGAACGCTCAAGTAATCCCATTTCAACAAGTGATTCGCAAGCAGTTATAACAGAACGATTACTAAGCCCGGTCACTTCCATAAATTGACTAACAGAAATGCTGTCTGATTCTTTATTCCAGCCTTTTGTTTTGCGAACCACAAACAAGTAACATTTAAGTTCTGCGCAAGTGAGTTTTGCTAGTAACTCATCAATGACAGAGTTAGGAATTTGAAACGCATTAGGAATAAATTTACTCATTACGCCTCCAATCTATATTCAGCCACGCATTTGCTCAGCTTTAGCACCACAATCATTCGTCTTTCGATTTTTGTGACCTTGTTGTTTTAGGTCGTAGATACGAGCTCCAAGACGTAAGCAGTTAAAACGTTTTTCTGCATCTAAGTGAGTTAAGCGGTCGCCTTGTTGTAAGGCTTTGAGAATTAATGCTTTTTGAGTTTTGCTTGAACTTTCATTTGCATTTTCATTGAATTTAGATGATAATTTAGCCATCTTTTGAAGTCCTCCGACTGATAAAATGGAGTTAATACTAATTAACTAATTAGCCTCTGTTCCCGCAGGGCTTTTTATTTCCGTTTATTTAGCGCAATAACACACTCGATTGAGTGTTGTGTCAGCACTAAATGCTTGTTTAATAATTTTCTAATTACCTCCTCTTCTTCTGGGGTAATTTCGCCATCTTCTAAAAGTTTCTTCCAACACACCAAAAAGCATTCCTCTAGCTGATAATTCGTGTAGTTGGATATTTGCCATTTCTACTGCATCTAGATTGTCTGCATCGGTATCTTTTTATAAATCGTCCACCGGCATTGCGCAAGAAGCTCCTCGATAAAATCAGTGCGACCATACTCGAGCTGGACGGCAATCAATTCTTCGTCTTTAAAGCGTTGCCCTTTTGTTTGGTAGAGGCGATTATTTAACTCGCTTTCTGTAAATCTGAGAAAGCCAGCTACCGCACTTTTGCCACCTGGTACTTTCTCGATCATCTCGATAATGGTTTGTTTCATTGTCATAATTTTTTTCCAACTTTTTATGGTTTTTCTTTTTGCTAGTAGTTTGTTAAATTAGCTTTGCGAATTGAGGGAAAAAGCTCTTTAACAGATAAGCCTGTTACTTTTTACCCACTTTTTCGGGTGTTACTTTGTCCGTTGTTAATTCTCCGCCTCGTCTTTTTAATTTGGTTGATAAACTGAGGACTTACACCCAATGCATCTGCTAATTTTTTTCTCGAGATCCAATGGCTTTGATTGCCTTATCAATAGGTGTCATTAACATTCTCCATTAAAAATTAGTCATTCTGATTAAATCAACTTTTATGTTAACTTAAAAATCAACATTAATCAACATAAAGATGATTTGATTTAATAAACAATTTGTTTATATTGGTGGTAAAAGGAGGGTTTATGAAAAACGAATTTGATTCCCCAGTGAAACGAGCTGTTTCTAAAAAGAATTCAGGAAGTGGTTAACGATAATAGAGTTGGATCTAATAAGGCTCTTTGCTGGATTTGATAGGTGTTAGTCGCAATCTGTTACAAATTGGATTCAGCGCGGGCAAATTAAAAAGTGAAAACGCAAGAAAGATCCAAGAAGCGCTCGGGTATGACATGGGCTGGGTTTTTGCTAATGATGTCGCAACAACTGACATTGGAGCAAATCAAACAATTAATAGCTCAACAGTAAATATCACTACCGCTAATAATATTTATAACAATAATCAAGCAGAGCTATTGAGTAATGAGCAAGGCTTAACTCATAGACATAAGATTGATTATTACGATGTCCGGTTGACCGCCGGATTGACAGGGTTTGAAAACTCTGACTATCCAGAAATAATCTCAAGTTTGTATTTGACCGATGAGGGAATGGCGCACTAGTAGGTAAAAAGTCATCGGACGGTATTTGTCTTGTGAACGTACCAACCGACAGTATGGAGCCGACAATAAGAAAAAGGCGACATTGTATTCCTTGACACAAAAAGTCAATGCTTATAGTGGCGATGGCATATATGCTTTTTCGATTGATGGTGCGTTATTTATCAAACGCATACAAAAGCTAGTCGGCTATGGATATAGATTACACTCTGACAATAAGGACAATTACGATCCTCAAGACATATCCGAGGACATTTGTCAAAACGCTAAATTCATCGGTCGTTTTATCCGTACAATACACATTGAGACAATTAATTTATAAGGACGTTATGAAAGCAGTAGCCAAAAGAATTAAAGCTGAAAGAGAAAGACAGGGATTGTCTATTGCTGATTTAGCCAAGATCCTAAGCGTGAGCGAAAAAGAGATGTATTAGACCTCGAAAATGGCGAGATGCAATTAACAATGCGTGACATAGATCTGTTTGCTATCGCTCTTTGAGGTTAGTGCTGATAAATTGAAAATTCGGCGATGATTGGCAAGCTAATCTAGGCGTCCAATCAAAATTTGAAAACCCTCGATATAATCACTCAAACGTAGCGACAAATACCGCGACCACGATGACAACAAATAATTATTATCAAGGTAACGGAAATTCGGATCTTCAGGTACAAATTAACCGAATGGAACAAGTGACTCATACAGGTAGGCTTGGGGCGTTTACGCGACTAGACAGGATCGAGGAGCAGAATAAATTACTCCCTTGAAAGGATTGAGCATATTAACGAAAAAAATTGATTTTTGTTAAACCCAAAGGACTTAAAAAAATGAATAGTAAATATCCTTACATAAGACGAATAACACCAAATGAATTAGCTGACTTTCTTAACGCTAAAGGTAGCACGCAAGATAATTTTAAATGCCCTATTAATTTTGCCGTCAAGATTTGAGTATATTGCCCACAGAGTCGCGCCGGCAGAAACAATTAATGTTATTAACGATATTCCGCCAGTTTTATAAAAGGCGTGGGATGTGAGATAGTTTGACTTAATGATACTCACATTATTTTCAGTTTCCAATACCTTATTTTTCAAGCGTGCTCATTCTAAATGAGTAATCACTTATCATTGCGTTTAACCTCGTTTGCGTATCTGTTGGGAGATTATCTGATTGTATAGTAGATTGGGATATTGTATCAATCGTAATATTATTATCCATTAAAATTTACCCTCATCAACTAACCATTGAATTATAGCATCTTTAGAAAATGTTCTGACATACCCGCAATTATCGCAGGTGAGATGAATAACCTCTCTGTATGTAACTTGATTCACAAAACCAAGAGCTGCACTCATTTGTGAATTGTTCATAGTTTTTAGAGAATTCATTGTTTTTCAACGGCTGATTTTTAATATTACGCCATTTGGATAGGTAAATGCTGGTAGCACTGGTTGAAGCACTATTTTAGCTTCTGAGTTTTCATCATTAATTGGCATATTATCAATTAATGACTGGTGAACATTTCCGCAATATGCTCATTCAACAAAAAAACAGCAAAAATAAACTTATAATTATTTCATCACAAAAACCGCCTTAATGGCGGTTTTATTTTATGATTTAAAGCACTTAATTAAATCCTCAAGCACTGCTCTCTCCTGCTCATTAGCGCGCACAATCCTCAACTCTTCATCTACGCGCGACACTATCTCATTAATCCCCAAATCGTTAATCAGTTCGCAATTTAACGAGATTAGCCACAACTTAAACTTTTTCTTTCATATCCCTCCTTTTTCTTGGCAATCATACCTTAAGCAAAAAGTGCGGTCTATTTTGGCTATTAAATTTTTGCGATACAGATCGCAAAAACGATAAAAACCGAGGAAAAACCGCATTATTAACCAATATCCAATTACGGATTGCTCAAAAACAAGCAATCAAATTTATTTTTTCCTAAAAAAATACACATAAAAATCAACAATATGAGTTTTTAAATCAACTTTTTAATAAAATTAATCAACTTTATGTTGACACAGATATAAACATAATGTTTAATATGCTCATCAAAACGAGATACACATAAATAAATATCTCGATGCTCTTTAAAAATCAGATTACAAGAAGTTTACTCATAACGGCATTATGCGGTCGTGTAGATTAAAAGCCCTACCCTACATAATGAGAGTAAACGGAATACCCACTGAAAGATAAGACCAGTGAAAAACTGACAGTTACAGAAAGTCTAGTCGCAGTGGGGAAATATCTCAAAGCACATTTGAAGTACAGAGAAACAACGGCACGTGAAACCGTTGCGAATGATAGAGAGAGTGTGCTTTGAAATGGCTCTTTGTTGAGTTGGTTGTGAAACCGACACCTTAAAAAAACACAAATATAGAATTAGTTAAATGCTAACTTTGAAAAAAATAACACGGGTTCAAATCCCGAAAAGAGCCTCCATCTCAATCCGCTTTCAAATAGCGAATTAAAGCTCAATCTTCTTGAATAACTGATTGAACGAGAGCGGATTTAGCTGGTAACAGCGTTTTTCATAATAAAAATACCTTATCATATTGGTTAGTACCCCTAGATGCTTTTTATTAGGATGGGCTCTAGGGATTTTTACCATACGAGGTGAAGTTGAATAAGTAAAAATAAGGGAATATATGGTAAACTATTTTCAAAGATTAGCTCAGTTATGGAGAAATTTTGTGAATCAATTATTTGCTAGATTTTAGCAATGTTGAGGGAATGAATGCGCGTTCTAACGTGCTTGTCAGTCTGCTGTGGTTGTTTTTTCTTACGCTTTGCTCAACCATCACTTACGGAATATGGGGTGAAAAAAAGAAATCGTGCAATATATTCTGCTTGCCTTTGTTGCGGTTGAATTATTCACGATTATTGGCGTTTATGTCTATTTTGCCGTGAACAATCCTGATTGCCTGCGCTCTGAAACGTTTACACTTTCTAAATTAGCCATGGAAAAAGGGCAAATCGGAGATACTACAAGCGGGTTAATAAATCAAAGCCAAGCTAGAATTATTGACACTGAAAGCGTAGTTAAGGATGGCGAGAATGACTAAAAAGAAATTTGTACTTTTCATTGACGATAATTTTTCTGTTGAAGAAAGAGATAAAATCACAAACCACTTTAAAGGTAAGTATGCCTATTGGCATTGGATTAGCAATGTTTGGTTATTATCTACATCTAAAGACGGTGTAACAACTGAAAGTATACGAGATGAAGTAAAAGATTTAGTCAATAGAGGTACTATCCTTGTAATCAACGCCTCTGATTCCCCAAGGTTGGTCGGGTTTTCGGGCAAAAGAAAAAGTTTGAATGGATGCATTCAACGTGGAGTAAAAAGCCTGAATCACTCCCTAAAGATGATACTTCCTTTAAATTGTCAGCCTAGAAACAAATCTAGGCTTTTTATTGACACCGCCCTTACTTCGGATTAAGATAGTCCCACTTTCAACAGAAAGTCGGGAATTGGCGTTCCTGAATGAGTGGTGCGGAATCTGGTCGCACAATGCGACTTTTTATATCCGTAAAACAGCAAATCAACCTTTTTTTCCAAATTTGGAAAAAGTCCCAATGATGAGCTGATTGAGAGATCGAAAGATCGCCGTCAATAGTAGCTATCACACGCATAGCTCACCGCTCAACGGTACGCCAATCTTAATCAGTTCATCACCAGTAATTGGCGTTGCTTGTGATGAGTTTTAAAAACTTAATTATGAGAGCGGTCAAAAATGACAAATTTAAATTTAATCCCCTGTTTTCAATGGTTCAATCCAAAAATCAACCTGTTCAACTGTGCAACGCACGCGATCTTCATTCATTCTTAGAAGTAGGAAAAGTATTCGGAGCTTGGATTCAAGACCGCATCAACGAATATGGATTCATTCAAGATGAAGACTACATCGTCATCACCGAACGCACCAACGGACGCCCACGCAAGGAATATCACATCACCCTAGATATGGGCAAAAGAACTCGGTATGGTCGAAAGAAACGAACGAGGCAGACAAATCCGCAAATACTTTTATCGAATGCGAACGTAGAGCAAGCCAGCAAAAACAAATCGCACTGCCCGAACCAGAAAAAGAAATTCACGTTTGAATTTACCGAATATGAACTTCAACAGCTTGCTTGGTTATGGTTCGCTTTCAAACGTGGCGTTGGCACTTTCCAACACATTGAAAGAGCTTTTAACGTTTTAGGCTCAAATATGAGTTCACAAATCTACGGACAGGCTTATGAATATTTAAGCGTGCTACGCTCAACCAATCAAATCTTAAACCGTATCACAAGTGATTTTTGACATCGACCAAATGACAAATTGGCGTGTACTGCAACACTTGCGAGACTTTTAATCCAAAAAGCAGTCAAAATCGACTTCTAAAAACACCACAAAATCCGACCGCACTTTTGAAAAATCGTGTGGCGGATTTTTACACCCAAAATTAACCAATTTGACGAAAAAGGAAACAAAAAATGGAAAAATTTACTGATGTATTCGCAGAAATTACACGCCCTTTAGCAAAGATTGCTTGTGCGATGTTTATCGCCTTTTTGATTGGCGGAATTTCTTGTTGTTTTGCAAGCGAGCCAACGGCATTAGAGCGTGAACAAGCACGAATTCAATGGATTGCCGAACATGGACAATACCAACTAAATCTTACAGAGCCAGCTAAACAAGAGGCTCTAGCTTATACAGAACAAAAACAAGCAGAAATTAACCGTACTTTTAGGTGGAAATAATGAAACTGACCTATAAAACCTACGCAGAATCAGCAGTAAAAGCAGAAAAAGAAAAGGTAACTACCTTGAGGTCGCAAAGAATTGGGCTGATGCCAAACGCAATACGGCAGTTAAAAAAAGAATATTGAGTATTGCCAGCACCGCATTGATTTTTTTGCCGAAAACATCACTCTAGATTGAAATCAATGAGCCAGGAGCAAAGTAATGAAACCCTACGCTGATTATTACTCTCAGCTTGATTCGGCTAACCAACGTGAAGTGGATTGGCAAGCAGGCTATGAAATCGCTTTAAACGAAGTTATCACTGAAATTGGCAACGATTTAAAAACAAGGCGACCAAACGCATTATCACGAACTCACGGAAATGTTGTGTGATAACGATAATTTCTGGCTTGCCATTGGTAGCGGTGCAAGTTATGAGCCTTATAGACAAGAGGCGATTAAGAAAAATCGCAGAGCGTGAATTGCACGAAAGAATGAATGATTATGACCCAGATTAATGGAGGGGCGAGATGACAAACCAAGTCCAACATCAACAAAATAAACAGCTACCTGCGCTTAAAACATTTTTGAAAGTGCGAATGTGCAAAATAAGATTAAAGAACTTGTTGGCAAAAAAATGCGACCCACCTTTGCGACAAGCGTAATGCAAATCGCCAACAGCAATTCAATGCTTAAAACAGCGGACCCAATGAGCATTTTTAACGTCTGCTTGTATGGTCATGACACTGAATTTGCCACTACAAAATGGCTTAGGTTTTGCCTATATCGTGCCTTTCAAAAATAACAAAGAGCGTAAAGTAGAGGCTCAATTCCAAATTGGTTACAAGGGCTTTATCCAGCTTGCTCAACGTTCTGGGCAATTTAAGCGGTTGGTAGCCTTGCCGGTATATAAAAATCAACTACTCAAAAAAAGACTTCATTAATGGCTTTGAGTTTGATTGGGAGCAAGAGCCTGAAAAAGATGAAAAATCCTATCGGATATTACGCTTATTTCAAGCTAGTGAATGACTTTTCGGCTGAGCTATATATGAGCCACGATGACATTGTTAAACACGCTCAACGATACAGCCAAACATTCAAAAAAAGGCTTTTGGCGTATGGCACGATAATTTCGAGGCGATGGCATTAAAAACCGTGATGAAGTTATTGCTATCAAAACAAGCTCCGTTATCGGTGGAAATGCAACAAGCGGTATTAGCCGACCAAGCGGTAGTTAAAGACGTTGAAAACCAAGAATTTAATTATGGCGACAACGTTCAAAATGCTGAATTTGTAACGGTTGTAGATGATGAAACATTCAATAACTGCAAACAAAAGCATTATCAATGGTGAAACTACTCTACAAGACCTTTGCGATAGTGGAGCTTATGAGTTTAGCCAAGAACAAATTGCGGAATTAGAGGCGATTGAGAATGGAAATGTACAAGCTGAAAGCTAGATGCTCTGGGCTTGCTGATTTAATGGTTAAACCGAAAAGCGGTGGTGGAATTTCTGCTACCGCTAAAAAGTGCGGTGAGAAAGATAGTTAAATATGACTTGTTTGGCTATCAAGATTTTTGAGGGTAACAAATACACCGAGAAAGGCATCGCACTTGAAGAACAAGCTATTAAGTTAAGCGGTCGCAAGCGTGGATTGGCATTAAAGAAAAAAACGAAGAAAGACGAGAGAATGATTGGATTACTGGCGAATGTGATATTTATGTTCCGAGTAGAAAGCTAATCATTGATACAAAAATGCTCGTGGGATATTGGTTCACACCCTTTCTTCACAGACGAGGCAGAAGAAAAAGCCAAAAAGGCAGGTTATACAATCCAAATGCAAGGCTATATGTGGCTTTGGGATTGTGTAGAGGCTCAAATTGACTTTTGTTTTACTGCCTACTCCATACGAGCAACTTTCAAGCTATGACGACCCGACACGGTATATTGATTTAGTGGAGCAAATACCACAGTCAAAATGCATTACAACCGTTACGGTTAAACGTGATGACAAAATCATCGAAGAAATCAAAGAGCGAGTAAATGCTGCTCAAGAATATTACCAACAATTAATTAAGGAAATGAGCTAATGGCACGCAATACCAACACTGTTATATTAATCGGTCATTTAGGCAGCGATCCAGAAATCCGCCAATTCCAAAATGGCGGTCAAATTGCAACATTTAATCTTGCTATCGGTGATGATTACCGTGATAAACAAGGCAATACTGTTAATCGTACACATTGGATACCAATTGTGGTACACGGCAATTCTGCCGATGTGGCGAGACAATATCTTCAAAAAGGCTCAAAAATCTGCGTAACAGGAAAGCTGGTGCAGGAAAGTTGGCAAGATCAAAACGGCAATAATCGCACCGTACTTAAAGTTGCGACACAATCGTTTGAAATGCTAGACAGTAAAGGAAAAAATGAGATACAACAGTCAACCAAAGGTAAAGAAAAACCAGAACCATTAAGTGCGATGGCAGAACAAGGCGATAGCTTTGACGATGGGATTCCATTCTGAATTGGGGTTAGCTATGGGAAAGAAAATAACCTTAACGCACTTTGATAACAAACCGATTGAGCTTGATGTTGATGATATTGAGTTTATTGGGTGGGATATTGAGGGGCGTGTGTTTGTTGATACGAAAGACAGCTGTTGTCATTTTGTGAAAGAAAGTAAAAGTCGAATATTAAAAATGATTGAAAGCCGCCAAATAAGGCGGTTTTCTTTTAGGTAAATTATGAAAAAAAGAACAAGTAGAACACGAATTAGCGGAATTACACGAGAAAGAGCGGAGTTTAGAAAAAGCTCTTGAGTTAGTGCGTGAGAAAAATCCGTGAGTTAATTAATTACACAGATAAGAACAAGGTATAGAAATGAAAGAACAACAAAAAGAAATACGAGCTAACAGATGAATTTATAATACACCGGAGTGGCAAAAAAACTATACCGAATTAGAGCGCTTGTTGCATTTTGGATCTGTTATGGCTGGACAGCTTGGTGGCTTTGTTGAGTCAGATAAAAATTTAGATCAGTTATTATCAAGTAACGCTTGGGTGTACGATGACGCTAAGGTGTGCGGTAACGCTCAGGTGTACGGTAACGCTCGGGTGTACGGTAACGCTTGGGTGTGCGGTAACGCTCAGGTGTGCGGTAACGCTCAGGTGTACAGTAACGCTCGGGTGTACGGTAACGCTCTGGTGTACGGTAACGCTCAGGTGTGCGGTAACGCTCAGGTGTACGGTAACGCTCAGGTTAGATCTTATGCATTAATTTACGAGAGTAAAATGATTTTTGCAAGTAACGTCGGAACAGAAAACGGCACTCTAACTGTGTTTAATGGTAAAAATGGGCTAATTGTAACTCGCGGCTGTTTTACTGGAACGGTTAATGAGTTTTTATCAAAAATCCGAAGAAGTACATGATGATAAAACAAAAAAATGAATACAAGTTACTTATTGAAGTAGCAAAAAGTCGAATCTTAGGTGTTAAAGATGAACGAAATTAATGTCAATATCCCTTACTCAAGATTTTCCGATATTTTTGGGTGCTATTTTTATGCACGCATGAATAGTAGCGACCGTCGTCTGTTACTCTTGCGTTAAATGACGCTAAATGCAGTTGGATTATGTTTGGATCTCAGTTGCGGAATGACATTATCCGAATGGCGGAATCGGCAAACTATCCTGAGGTAGTTAAAAACTATGTAAATAATTTTTGTTAAGTGGACTAAAAAAACTATTTTGATGCGTCAAAGAAACAAGCACGCAAAGACCTTTAGTTGATGTTTTGCCAGTGGTAAATCTTGGCAACACAAAGAAGTAAATCAATATTTAATCAAATCCAATAGGCGTTACAAGTGAGCGCCTTTTTGTTTTTAGGAGAAAGAAAATGAAAGAATTTAACTTGGAAGCGACTTTTAAATGGCGAGCCAGTTAAATTAAGAAATGGAAAATAAGGCTTACGTTTTAGCTAAATTACCAGATAATCTTAAATATGCCCATACTGAAAAAGTCCCTTACCCCCTAATTGGGGTTGTAATGGATAAAGACGGTTATGTTACTGATACACACATGTCTTGGACTGCTGAAGGTGGTTGCTATGTTACTAATAAACCTTTAAAAAGCGACATTATTGGAATGTGGGAAGAACCAAAGATTATCGTTGAAGATTTACCTAAGCCGTTTAAGCCTAAGAATGGTGAATCGTATTACTATATTTGTGGTAGAACTATTGGGTATATAAGTCAATACGCAGAAGGTAGTCCTTTTGATAGTCTTTCAGACCAAAATGGTCAATGCTTTCGCACAAAAAAGAAGATGCTCAAAAATGGATTGATTTTATGAAGAGTATGATGGAGTAAGTTATGGATATTATTAATTTAATCAAACAGCAAACGCCTGAAGAAAGACAGGTGTTATTCAACAATTTATTAAACTCTTAAACCAAAAAGAGAATACGTTGATATTCCTGAGCGTATTGTATGCTCCGTCTGCCAACTGTTTGTAGATAAAAGAGATGGTACAAATGAAGATGGCAGTGAGATTATCCATGAAGTATACGGATTAAGACACTATGACCTATTCATGCGTAAAGCGAGATTAAAGAATTAGAAAAAAACAATACAATTATGCTCTTTTAGACTGGGAACAAGGATTCTTGACTAATAAAGGTAGATTTGTTGGTAGCATAGAGGCGATGGAAATTGCCAAAGAGCAAGGGCAAGTTATACGGTTATCTGGCTCGCCTAATACTGATATTTTATTTTCAGAAGATTTATATTAGGAGTAAGTATGAAAGCATTTATAGAATGGATAGTCTATTTATTGACTGGAGCGTATGTTATTGCGATGGCTGGAGCTGGAATAGGATTATTTCTTGGCGTTGCGTGGAAGATTATCAAATTGGTGGTGTGATATGAGTGGATGGATTAAGTGTAGTGATAGATTGCCCGATCTAGATGATGATGGTTATAGCGAACCAGTATTAGCCATTAATAAAATTGGAAATATTCAAGTGGTGAGTTTTTACAGTGACGAGGGGTGGGATTTTTTGTGATGAAATTACGCACTGGCAGCCACTTCCAGCACTGCCGGAAGATTTATAATTGACGTGATTATTTATTTAATCCTTATGTTATCATATTCAAAAATTTAAGGTGATGAATATGGAAAAAGCAGGAATCAAAACTAACTTCACTCCGTTTGCTTTAATGCCTCTAGCGCTTGTTTGCGATGCGACAAAAGCTTAGCGAAGATGAACTTTATAATCTCGTTCGTGATGGCAAATTTCCAAAGCCTGTATATCCTCAACCGTACATCCTTAGCTGGAGTGGCGAAGAAGTGAAGAAATGGATCGAACAAAACAAACGGAATGATGAATAATTAGCTAAGATTGCTATATATTGACACCGCTTATACTTCGGATTATGATAACCGCACTACAAACTCATAGCGGCAATCCGCACCCGAAAAGCATAGCGGTTTTTATGCCTAAAATTTAAATGTGCAGATCTGCACATTTCCAATGATCGGGTCTAGAGAGCCTAATAAAATACCGAAAGGGAATACGCTCCGCTGTCTATGAGCAGTAGTTGAAGCCCGATCAACCCTACTAAGGTTGGTCGAATTAAGAACTAACTCATAGAGGGCATAAAAATGTCAAATTTAACAATTCTAAACAATTCAATTCGCCAATTAGACAATCTTTATTCACTAACGGATCTACACAGGGCAAGTGGCAGTGAGCAAAAGCATAAACCTGTCTTATTTTTATCAAACCAACAAACCAAAGAATTAATCTCTGAAATAGAGATTGAGAGCAAAGTAGAATTCCTACTTTGGCAGTAAAAAAACAGTTCGTGGCGGTAAAAAAATCCAAAGCACTTACGCTTGCGAAGAATTAATGCTTGCCTATGCGATGTGGATTAGTCCTAAATTCCATTTAATTGTATTACGTGCGTTCTTAAATCTACACAAGAAAACGACCGCACTTTTTACCAAGCACAATTACACCTGAACAACAACAGGCGATCCAATCAGCGGTACAACAAGCACACCATAGAACAGGTTTACACTGGCAAGAAATTTACCGTCAGTTAAAATCTGCTTTCAAGGTTGCAAAATACGACCAAATTCCACAAAGCCAATTCGGAAATGCGATGGCGTTCATTATGAACTTACAGCCTATTGCACTTCCACCAGCAGAAGAAAGATTTACTTTCGATTTAACAAAAGAGAAATCTCAAATCTTACTCTATTGTTATTCTCGCACGGTCAAATGAATTTGTTATTGGGGAAACTGGTTAAACCGTTAGAAGTAATTGGATCGTCATATAGTCCGACAGTTTACGGACACCACACAGAATACAAGCGTTTCTATGATAAATCTTTACCAGTGGCTAGAAAGCTCATAGAACCACTTAAACAAGCCCATAGAGCCGATTTTGAACATTTACTATATCGTTTATCGGCTAACTAAAATAAATCATTATAACCGCTCTTATGAGCGGTTTTTTTATTAGAGTTAATAATGGAATTACCTGATAAAACACAAAAAGAAATGTCAGAGGCTATTAAGGTTATGGCTGTTTCCGCTTTTACAGAAAAAAAGTCAAAACTTAATCCCTCTTGATTATGTGGCGGCTCTTGTCGGTTGCCCTTATCAACATACTGCGAACTTTATCGTTAAGCGACCTAGCTTTCAAAAGGCGTGAGATTGAAAAGAAAAAAATCACATCCGAGATGGATAGCTGGCGAAGTTATTCGTTGGTGTAGAATTAACGCCAAGCGTATCAAATGACCTTTCAAATTTCCCACCATTGGCATGATTCACTTCTGTGATATAATACTCAAAACAAGGATATTTTTATCAATCCTTTTTGAGAGCAACTACGCCAAAAATTACGCCAAAAGTTAAAAATCTCTTTCAAAATCAATACAGAAAGAAACTGACCCTAGGCACCACAGAATTTATAAGCTCTGAAGTTGATTCAGGGCTTTTTATTAACTAAAGTAAATAAATATGACAGAACAAAACCAAGATAAAAAAACAGACTTATAATTTCAATAAATTGCAAAAACGCCTTCGCCGTAATGTAGGCAATGCAATTGCTGATTTTGGCATGATTGAAGAGGGCGATAAAGTAATGGTTTGTCTTTCCGGTGGTAAAGACAGCTATACACTGCTTGATATTTTGTTGAATTTACAACAAAGCGCACCGATTAAATTTGATATCGTTGCCGTCAATTTAGACCAAAAAAACAGCCTGGTTTTTCCGGAGCATGTTTTACCTGAATATCTGCAAAGTATTGGTGTGGATTATAAAATCGTTGAAGAAAAATACTTATGGCATCGTGAAAAGAGAAAATTCCCAGAAGGCAAAACAACGTGCTCTCTCTGCTCTCGCCTACGCCGTGGTATTTTATACCGTACGGCAACTGAACTTGGCGCAACAAAAAAATTGCACTTGGACACCATCGTGACGATATGCTGGCTACCCTGTTTCTGAATATGTTCTACGGTGGGAAACTAAAAATCGATGCCACCGAAATTAATTTCAGATGACGGCAAGCAAATCGTGATTCGTCCATTGGCTTATTGTAAAGAAAAAGATATTGAAAAAAATATGCCGTAGCCAAAGAATTCCCAATTATCCCTTGTAATTTATGTGGTTCTCAAGCCTAATTTACAACGTCAAGTAGTGAAAGAAATGCTGAATACTTGGGACCGTCAATATCCAGGACGCTTAGAAACCATGTTTAGTGCGATGCAAAACATTACGTTGTCACACTTATGTGACCCAAAACTCTTCGATTTCAAAGGCATTAAACATGGCCAATCACTTGATGGCATTGAAGGGATACCGCATTTGATGAAGAACGCATCGAACCAATGAAATTTGATGATGAAGATACGTCTGACTACTCCGATAACGAAATGATCAGCTTTAAAGAAGTGAATTAATATGATTACCGTACAAGGAAAACAAATCGAAACCGACGCCTTTGGCTATTTACTTAATATTGCTGATTGGAATGAGGATGTAGCAAAACACATCGCTCAGCTAGAAGATGTAGAACTGACCGAAGCTCACTGGGAAGTGATTTATTTTGTGCGTGATTTTTTTACCAAGAATATAACACCTCCCTGCAATTAGAATGCTGGTAAAAAGCAATGTCAGAAAAAAATTAGGTGCCGATAAAGGTAATAGCCGCTATTTGCAACGACTCTTTCCCTGACGGGACCAGCTAAAGCAAGCAACCAAACTGGCGGGTCTGCCAAAACCAGCTAAATGCTTATAGAATAACGTAACCGCGCGATAAAGTGCGGTTATTTTTTTACTCAAATTTCGCTATATACAAAAAAATACAATCGCTATATACTTATAAAAAAACAACGAATTTTAAGTATATGAACAAATCTTCCCTTACCTTTTCCCCTTTTACTTTTGCCTACTTATTGGACTCATTTTTATGTTTCGCTCTCTTGGGGGCGTTTTGCGATTCCGCTTGAGAATGTTGTACAAAGTCTTATTGGCAATAATGTCAATGATGTGCAAAACAACATTATTTTTAATCTTCGTTTTACCTCGTGTGATTGCTGCCATACTTGTCGGTGCTTCATTGGCTATTGCGGGTGTTGTGTATCAAGGTATTTTCCGCAATCCATTGGTTTCACCTGATATTTTTAGGCGTATCTAATGGCGCTTGTGTCGGTGCGGCATTGGCGATTTTAATCGGTTCAGGGGATGCTGGGCATTCAAGCCTTTGCCTTTGTCGGTGGTTTAATTGCCGTCTTGCTCACCATGAATTTACCGCGTTTAATTCAACGCGACTCCACCATTGTATTAGTCCTTTCTGGCATTATCGTTTCAGGTTTTATGATGGCAACATTAGGCCTATTGAAATACCTCGCTGATCCTGAAACCCAGCTGGCTGACATTGTGTATTGGCAATTAGGGAGCCTAACCAAATCCAACTACGACAACTTGCTCGTCCTTTCTCCTATTATTTTGCTTACTACCCTTGGCTTTATTTTTTTAATGCGTTGGCGTATAAATGTGCTTTCATTGGGCGATCGCGAGGCGAAAATTAATTGGGGCAAATATTCGATTAGAGCGTGGATTCAATGGTGATTTGTGCCACATTGCTGACGGCTTCATCGGTTTCTTTAAGCGGGACAATTGGTTGGCTTGGTTTAGTGATTCCGCATTTAGCGCGGCTTTTCATTGGTGATAACAATGTCAAAAGTTTACCGCTAGCCGGACTTATCGGTGCGATTTTTCTTGCTCGTTATCGACACTCTCGCCCGCAATTTATACATTCAAGAAATTCCACTCGGCATTCTCACCGGCTTTTATCGGTGCGCCATTCTTTGCTTGGGTGCTGATTAAACAAAAAGGTGGTGGACTAATGCTGAAAATTGATAATCTGTATTACTGGCACAATGTTGAACATTCTCTACTCAATGGCATTGATTTAACCTTACAAAAAGGCGAATTGCTGACTATTCTTGGGGCAAATGGGCGTGGTAAATCCACGTTATTAAACTGTATCGCGGGGCTTTTGAAACCAAAGAGCGGTCAGATTTTTGCTAGATAATTGCAAAATTAAGCGAAATGAGCAGCAAACAAATTGCTCAAAAAAATTGCTTATGTCTCGCAACACAGCCCACAAACCTATCAATATCGCGTATGTGATTATGTGGTACTCGGTCGTGCTGCGCATTTAGGTGTTTTTGATAAGCCAAGTGAAGCTGATTTTGCATTAGTTGATGAAGCTTTAAATAAACTTGGCATCAGTCATTTTGCTGACAGAATTTATATGCAAATGAGTGGCGGTGAAAAAGCAACTAGTCAATCTTGCCCGTATTTTTGGTGCAACAACCGCAACTGATTTTATTTGATGAACCTACTTCGGCATTAGATTACGGCAATGTGTTTAAAACCTTAAGCTTGATAAAAGAGCTCTCACTACAAGGTTTTACCATTGTGATGACGACACATAATCCCGATCATCCGATGTTGTTGCATAGCGCACTGCCCCAACAGTCGCGTGAGCATCTTAAACGAACACGGCAAAATTACAAACAGGTTCGGCACCAGAAATCATTACCGAAGCTAACTTGAAAAGCACTTTATCAAACAGATTTGCGCCTGGTCGATGTGCCTAGCTCTGCAACGACAAATCTGTGCGATTACCCATTTATAACTCCACTAGAAGGAAATTCATATGTTGAAACATTCTCTCAAAAAAAGGCTTGATTGCCCTTTCTCTTGCAGCCTGTTTTGCTCTGCCGCTACAAGCAAAAGATCATAACTGATGTTGAAGGAAATAAAATTGAATTACCGGACAACGTTCAACGCGTTGCTGATCTTTGGCATGCCAATAACCAAATTGTCTTTGCTATTAGGCGGGTGCGAATAAATTGGTCGGGTACCACTACGACTATCGCTGCCAATCCCTTGGTATAGCGAAGTGTATCCAAATATCAAAAAAACGTACCAGTATTAACCAATGGCGAAACCATTCAAACAGAAGAACTGTTAAGTCATAAACCAGATGCGGTATTGCTCTCGAAAAAAATCCATGTTAACTGAAGTGGAACAAGCGGGATTAAAAGGCGTGCGATGTAAGTTTCCAAGATTTTTGATGGGTTTGAAGAAAACCGTACGGATTACCGCTGAAGTTTTAGGGTGATAAAGCACCTGAAATTGCAGAAAACTATATCAAAGAATTAGAAGACAATATTCAATTTGTGGAAAATCGTCTTAAAGGTCTCAAAAGATGAAACAGCGCCCTACGGTGTTACATATCACTAAAGGCTCTGACTTATTGATGATTGACGGCGGAAAAGTCCATGATCGGCGAATGGATTAAATTAGCTGGTGGTAAAAGCGTATTACCGGATGAAGCCAATATGGTGACCGTCACCGTGAAAGCATTATTCAAGCGAATCCGGATGTCATTATTATCGGCAGCAGCGGCAATAAAGCGCAAGCAGCGATAGATAAAAATCAAAGGCGATCCAGCATGGCAATCAATAAGTGCGGTCAAAAAAATAATCGTATTTATGCCAATCCCAACCGGCACGTTCCCATGGGATCGCTACAGTGCAGAAGAAGCCTTACAAATTCTTTGGGCAGCTCAACTCTTTCCATCCTGAACAATTTAAAGATTTAAACATGGTAGAAAAAAACGCAAGCCTTCTATCAAAAATATTACGGTTACGCGTTAAGCAAAGAAAAATGCTGAGCAAATCTTAAAAGGGTTTATCACCTATTAAGTAGTATTTTTCAATTTATATATTTATCTATATAATGTCTACTCTTTTTAACTCAAACATAAGGAAATGCTTAATGAAAATTAGCGCAAGAAACCAACTTAAAGGTACTGTAAAATCAATCGAAACTGGTTCTGTGAACGCAATCGTACACATTGATATCGGTAACGGTAACGTCATTTCTTCTACCATCTCTATCGATGCAGTAAAAAGAATTAGGTTTAGCTGTTGGTAAAGAAGCATATGCGATTATCAAAGCAACTTCTGTAATGGTTGGTGTTGAATAATCTCAACTGAACTGTTCAGAATTCTATATAACCGCGCTTTAAAGTGCGGTTATTTTTTTGTTTTTTTCTCTCAGCTCTCTTTATTCCTCTCCTAATAAAAATGCATTTTTATCATTAACTAAAATGAAACAATCTTTTACTACATCTTATTAATTTATTGACTTTTAATTAATTATATTGTATAATTTTACATGATTATCAATTTTTAGTTAATAATCTAGTTTCGGATTATTCTGTTAAACTTAGGAGAGCAAATGACAAATCAACGTTTTATTACTATTTTTAGGCTATGTCGCAACATTTACTTCAGTTTGTATGTATGTTTCTTACTTGCAACAAATTAGTCTAAATTTATCTGGTCAAAAAGGTGGTTGGTTACAACCTTTTTGCTACGACAATCAACTGTAGTTTATGGGTAGCTTATGGCTTGTTGAAAGAAAAACGCGATCTGCCTATTTCATTAGCAAATGCTCCAGGTGTGATCCTAGGCTTAATTACTTTCGTCACCGCCTTATAACACTATAAAACCTCATACTAAAAAGACCGCACTTTTTAGAAATCTTAAAGTGCGGTCTTTTTATTTATTAATTTAATTCATTTAAAAGCTGAAAATTATGAAGTTGTGTAATCTTCTTTTCTATTGCATTCTATAACGAACAGACGTTTAGACGTCTAAACCAAACAAAACAATAGAAGGATTAATTATGACAACATTTCATTTAGCAGGATTTCCGCGCGTAGGCGCAAAGCGTGAACTTAAATTTGCTCAAGAGCGTTACTGGCGTGGCGAAATTGCAGAAGCGGATTTATTAGATATTGCAAAAAGATTACGTGAACTTAACTGGCAACACCAAGCCAAGGCAAATGCTGATTTTGTTGCGGTGGCTGATTTCACACTTTACGATCATATTTTTAGATTTACAAGTGGCAACAGGTGCGATTCCTGCTCGCTTTTGGTTTCGATAGCCAAAATTTAACACTCGATCAATATTTCCAATTGGCGCGTGGTAACAAAACCCAATTTGCCATTGAAATGACAAAATGGTTCGATACCAACTACCACTATCTTGTACCAGAATTCCATAAAGAGACGCAATTTAAAGCAAACCCAGCACATTATGTGACACAAATTCGTGAAGCTAAAGCGCTTGGGTATCAAGTTAAACCAACAATCGTTGGGACCACTCACTTTCCTTTGGTTAGGTAAAGAAAAAAAGGCACCGCATTTAATCGCTTTTGATTTATTAGCAAAACTCGTGCCGGTTTATGTTGAAATCTTAAATTCGTTAGCTGCGGAAGGTGTGGAATACATTCAAATTGATGAACCCTGCTCTCACCTTTAGATTTACCGGCAGAATGGATTGCTGCTTATAAAGCGGTTTACGCCACTTTTTGCTGAACAAGTGAAAGCGAAATTATTGCTTACGACTTATTTTTGGTTCTGTGGCAGAACATGCTGATTTGTTAAAAAGCCTTACCTGTAGCAGGTTTACATATTGATTTAGTACGCGCACCTGAACAACTTACTGCCTTTGCAGATTATGACAAAATCTTATCTGTGGGCATCATTGATGGTCGTAATATTTGGCGTGCAAACTTAAATCAAGTGTTAGATGTGGTTGAGCCATTAAAAGCGAAATTAGGTGATCGTTTATGGATTGCGCCAAGCTGCTCTCTCCTCCATACACCTTATGATTTAGAGGTTGAAACACAACTACAAGCCAAATAAGCCTGAGCTTTATCAATGGTTGGCTTTCACGTTACAAAAAATTCAAGAATTACGCATTATTAAGACCGCACTAGAACAAGGGCGTGAAGCAGTTCAAGCCGAATTAGAGGCTTCTCAAGTAGCTGCGGATGCACGTAAAAACTCGAGTGAAATTCACCGCACTTGTGTAGCTGAACGTTTAGCAAATCTACCAAAAAAATGCTGACCAACGTAAATCGCCATTTGCGGAACGCATTAAATTACAAAATGCGTGGTTAAATTTACCACTTCTGCCAACCACGAATATTGGTTCCTTCCCACAAACGACAGCCATTCGTCATGCTCGTGCTGCCTTCAAAAAAGGCGAACTCAGCTTAGCTGATTACGAAACTGCAATGAAAAAAGAAATTGAATTCGTTGTACGTGAGCAAGAAAAATTAGACTTAGATGTATTGGTACATGGCGAAGCAGAACGTAACGACATGGTGGAATATTTCGGTGAATTACTCGATGGTTTTGCTTTCACCAAATTTGGTTGGGTACAAAGTTATGGTTCTCGTTGCGTGAAACCACCAGTGATTTACGGTGATGTTACTCGTCCAGAACCAATGACGGTACGTTGGTCACAATATGCCCAAAGCCTTACCAATAAAGTGATGAAAGGCATGCTGACTGGTCCAGTCACGATCTTACAATGGTCTTTCGTGCGTAACGATATTTCTCGTGAAACCGTTTGTAAACAAATTGCTGTTGCACTTTCTGATGAAGTATTAGATTTAGAAAAAGGCAGGGTATCAAAGTGATTCAAATTGATGAGCCGGCTATTCGTGAAGGTTTACCGTTAAAACGTGCAGATTGGGATGCTTATTTGAAATGGGCAGGGCGAAGCCTTCCGTTTTAAGCTCAATGGGTTGCCAAAGATGATACACAAATTCATACGCACATGTGTTATTCCGAATTTAACGACATTCTACCCGCTATTGCAGCCTTAGATGCTGATGTCATTACTATCGAAACCTCGCGTTCTGACATGGAATTACTCACCGCATTTGGTGATTTCAAATACCCGAATGATATTGGCCCAGGTGTATATGATATTCATAGTCCACGCGTGCCTGCAGCAGAAGAAATTGAACATCTTCTTCGCAAAGCATTACAAGTAGTGCCGAAAGAACGTTTATGGGTAAACCCAGACTGTGGTTTGAAAACGCGCGGTTGGCCAGAAACAATTGCGGCATTAAAAGTGATGGTTGATGTTACGAAAAAATTACGTGCTGAATTAGCATAAAATCAGTAAAAAGAAAGGCGAACATGAGAGATTATCTCTGTTCGCCTTTTTTAGTTCAAAAACTAATTCATTTTTGACCGCACTTACAGGCTAATATATTCCATTTTAACCTTGCTGAGGCTCTTTAATAACTGCTCTGCCATCTTACGATGACTTAAACGCAATAGTTTCTCTGCAAATACTACTCGCTCAATTTTTCGATACATCCAATTGATTTAAGTAAGCAAAATTAATCGCTGTTTGCATAGCTGGTAAGCTTGGGTTAAATGCTGCATTTTCTGCATATCGACCACAGATCATCTCCCCATTTTTAAATAAAATGCCTACACCATGAGGGCTTTTAGAATAAGGTGAATGTGCTCGGTTTGCCCCTAAAATTGCTTTATTTGCCACTTCATCTTCCGTCGTCAAAGTGAAACCTTGTTCTTCTTTGTTTAATAGAAGTAAATCAACGCCTAAATCTTTTCGGGCCAAAGCTATCGGGTAAATATTGAGGAAGTGGATTATTTTGGCTGTGTGGTAAATGAATTTTTAAATCTTGCGCTTGATAAAGCTCATTCATAAATTGACGGCAGTGACCGCAAGGTGTGTAATTCACCACGATATCCGTGATGCGAGGTTCATTACGTAACCATGCGTGGCTAATCGCACTTTGTTCAGCATGGATGGTTTTGAGCCATACTACCCCCTTAAATTCTTGATTCGCACCAAAGTAAAAATCACCACTTTCACCAATCGCAATCGCTCCAACATGAAATTCTGAAATGGGTGTGTGGCTATAACAAGTCGCTACGGGCAAAAGCGCCAAACCCTAATTGAACAGGTGTAAGCTTAAATTCATCACAAATTGACCACACTTTTTCAGCCGGTAAAAACCTTTCCATTCTTGTTCTTCTAATGCAGAAAAGAATTGCATTTGAAAGTGGCAGAATCGGCTAATGCTTTGAATTTTTGTTGCATATTAAATCTCCTTATTTTTATATGCCATTCTACGCTATTTGAAAAACTAAACTCTAAAGACTTTTTGGAGTATGTTTCAAATCATTTATCAATACGTTAAAACAAAAAATGATCAAAAAAATAACCGCACTTTAAAAGTGCGGTCATAAATAAGATGTTTTATTTTACTCGTTTTATAACAAGGATGGGGCAACACCAAGTAATTTTCAGGTGTAGTCCACTGTTGGATGGTTGAAAATATCTTCAGTGCTACCCGGTCTCCAAATTTGCCGCCGTACATCACAACAATGCGATCAGATACTTGGCGTACGGTTTGGATATCGTGAGAGATAAACACCATGGCAAGATTAAGTTCTTTTTTCAAGTCCGCCAATAAGTTTAATACCTGAGCACGAACGGATACGTCTATGCAGAAGTCGGCTCATCCGCCACAATCAGTTTTGGATTCAGTGCTAGAGCACGTGCGATTGCCACGTTGTTTTTGTCCGCCCGATAAACAGGTTGGCTCAACTTGTCTGCAGAACGTGGTAAACCGACGCGAGAAAGCAAGTACACACGTTTTTCCCGTTCGTGTGGTTGTAACACATTGTGAATATCCATTGGGTCACGCAAAATATCCAACACTTTCATACGAGTTCAGTGCTGTTTGCTGGGTCTTGGAAAATGACCGATACTTGGCGACCGAATTGTTTTCTCGCTTCTGAGTCTGCCATATTGCATTTGTAAACCGTTGAATTTCACTAAACCAGATGTTGGTTTAGAAGTCCAGTATTACATTGGCTGGGGTAGATTTCCGCATGCCAGACTCCCCTACTAAACCAATGGTTTCCCCCGCTTTGATGCCAAGACTCCACATTATTCACCGCTGTGAATTTTTACGTCAAACAATGAACCGTCACGAGGAAAAATTGCACCACGATATTTTCTAAATCGATGATGTTTGTTCTTTAATGACTTTATACTACTACTCATATTATGCTCCTTTCGCTTCCGTTAGAGCTCAGCTAAATGAGAAGCCCATAAAGTGAGACAGCTCACCTTCACGGCAGGTTAATATCAATTTTTGATCCGGATTAGCATCTGGTCGCAATGAACGACTTGCAAAACGGTCGCCAGCGACAAAAATCGTAAGGTGATGGTACGCGCGGAATTTGATATAAACGTTTCGCACGGACTTCGGTTGAAAGGACAGAGCCCAATAAGCCACGTGTATATTCGTGAGTTGGATTAGCAAGCAATAAGGATGTTGGTGCCATTTCAACCACTTGACCCGCGTACATTACGGTAATATGGTGAGCTAATTGTGCAACTAATGCTAAATCATGGCTGACAAACACCATCGCAAAACCAAGTTTTTCACGTAATTCATTCAATAATTTCACTACTTCAGCTTGAACGGTTACGTCTAATGCGGTTGTTGGTTCATCGGCGATTAATAATTTCGGCTCACGAGTTAATGCCATTGCAATCACCACACGTTGACGTTGACCACCAGAAAGTTCATGCGGATAACGGTTCAATACTTTTTCAGGATCAAGTGTACCCATTCCAACAATTTTTCTGCGGTATGAGTGGCTACCACGTTTAATGAGCTGTGCCATTTGATCTTTAATACGCATTGATGGGTTTAATGCACTTAAAGAGTCTTGGTAAATCATCGCAATTTCAGAACCACGCAATTCACTTAGATTGTTAGCGTTAAATAAACTGTGTTGTTTACCGCTACGGTCGGTGAAACACTTCCCAGTGATTTTTGCTGTTTTTGGTAACAAGCCCATGATAGAGAATGCTGAATGGATTTACCACAACCAGACTCGCGACTAACCCCATGGTTTCCCCTTCATTTACGGTGAAACTGATGTATCAATCAATGGAATTTCACCATAACGATTCGGAAACGGATTGATAAGTTTTTCACTTGTAAAATCGGTTTTTGCACTTTGGATTTAATTGCATGCGATTCGTACGGGTGATTTCTTTTTCATGTAATTTGAGTAAGTAACGTTTTAATGCAAGACCTTCGGCAGCGCTTCTTGTACGTCGGTAGAAAGACGTTCATCTGATTTACCTTCTGGTTTTTACCGCCTTTCAAAGCGCGGGTTAGCAAGGCATCAGTAGACCTTCCCGCTAAGATATTTAAGGCTAATACGGTTAAAGAATCATGACACCAGCAAAGGTTGTCGCCCACCATGCACCGTTTAATACGATGTTACGACCTTCAGAAAGAATGTTACCCCATGAAGGATGTGGTGGTTGTACACCTGCGCCTAAGAAAGAAAGCGAGGCTTCAAACACAATAGCATCTGCCACCATTACCGTTGCGAAGACTAAAACCGGTGTCATGATATTACGTACAACGTGTTTGAGAAGAATATAGTACAGCTACTACCAATAACACGCTCAGCACGCACGTAATCTTCATCCCATTGTGATACCACATTTCGCACGAACTACACGAGCAAGTTGCGGAGTATAAACCACAGCAATGGTGATGATAATGACCGGCACAGAGTTACAAAGGTTGCTAATAACACACGCTAATGCGATACCAGGGAAGGCCATTAAAATATCCATTAAGCGCATGATAATTTCATTGCCCTTATTTCTCCGGATGTGGGCTGCGGTTGCACCTAAAACACTACCGAAAATAATGGCGCAAGCTACCGCACCTAAACCGATAAATAAGGACGTTTGGGCACCATAAACAATACGAGAGAAAATATCACGACCAAGTCGATCAGTCCCAAAACCAATATTCTGCACTTGGAGCACGCATGCATGTGATCACTCTAATGGATCATGTGTGGCTGCAAGGGCAAAACACCGCCACTAAAGCAACGAAAACTAAGAATAATAATGAAATTTTTGATGCGGTGGAAAGTGATCGGAATCTCGCAGCCCGCTTGCGACTAACCGATCTGCTAAACCTTGACGAAACATTATAGACTCCGAATTTTTAGGGTTAATCAACATAGAGAATATCAACGATAATATTCACTAGAAAACGAAGGTAAAAGGCGATTGTCAGAACCACACCTTGCACTAAGTGTAAGTCATGAGTTGACGATGCCGTTAAAAATCAATTTACCCATGCCTGGTAAGTCAAAGATTTGTTCGATAACTACCGCACCACCAGTAAGTAACCTACACGTAAACCTAATACTGTTACAGGCGTGATTAATGCATTGCGTAATACGTTGTGACGAATAACGGTTGCATAAAGCACACCGTTACCAATCGTGATTCTCACATCAATCTTTATCCATTTCTTCTACCATGGTTGTGCGCACCACACGAATTAATGATGCACGTACTGGCACGGCAAGCGCAAGAGATGGCAAAATCATGGAATTGATATACCCCATTGGGCTTTCGCTGAATGGCACAAAAACCACCTGAGAGCAACCAATCTAATTCCAAAGAGAACCATTGAATAAGTAAGATACCTAACCAGAATGATGGTGTCGCAACCGCTGCAACAGAAGATTAAACGAATCACTTGGTCTACCCAGCTATCACGATAAAGCGCGAGCTAGTACACCCTAATGAGAAAGAGACTACTGCCGCAAAACACCACACCAGTAGGGTAAGTTGTAAAGTGATTGGGAAAGATTTCGCTAGCATGCTACTGATTGGTAATTCTGGTGGCATCGTCACACCAAAAATCTAATACAAGTAAATTACCTAGAAACGAAAATATTGAACAAAAGAGTGGATCATTTTAAGCCGTGTGATTCGCGGTAAAGTTGTTTTGCCGCTTCACTAGCACTATCGCCCAATGCTACCGTAGCAGGGATCACCTGGTGTGAATTGAAGCACCACAAAAACGAGTGCTGTTACACCCAGAATCATGACCCTAGCAAGGCCATCAATCGGCGTAACAATAACTCAGTATCATTTTCCATCTGACTTCCTATTCTAGCCTGAGAGAATTCGTTAGCTTCAAAAATGAAGCAAAACAATCAAATTCAAAAACAAAATGAATTACAGTAATCATAGTGATTCAGTCCAAGCCCTGTCAATCCAAGTACATATGGCAATATTCAAATCTGTGATCGGCTTCACAAAGATGAAATGAAATTGAGAGAAAAAGTGATTGAAAAATAGAGAGAAAAATGACCGCACTTTGGTGTTAAAAAGAAAGAAAAAGGCTGTTGATTTGCTCAACAGCCAAAAACAATAAATTAAAAAGTGCTTTTTATTTACGGCCCACACCGAGGAAAGATAAACCGGTTGTTGCCAATGGTTGATAGCCTTCAAGGCACTATCATCCCATGCAGAAGGAAGTTTACGATGAACAATCGGATAAAGTGGTACTTCATGCCGCAATGATAATAATCGCTTCTTCCCATGATTTTTCGCTTCAGCGTGATCTTTGCTCTCACATGCTGCATTGAGTAATTCAGTCACTTTCGCAAATTCAGGGGTGTTGCTCCAGCGGAAACGACGTTTCGCCGCACATCACCACGATACCACCAGCTTAAAGCAAGTCTAAGTCATCACCGAACACTGATGGAGTCACCCTGGAGCGATTGCCACTTCATACACACCTGGATCCACGTTGTTGCTGTATAACGCACCTGATTGTAAGTGTTGTATAGTCACTTTCACCTGGAATCTTGTTCCAAGACTCTAAAATTAACGGTGCAGATTCTTTCACCCAGTCATGGTCGGTTGCGAGCAATTCAAATTTTAAGCTCAGTCCACCAGCTTCTTTTAGTAATGCTGCTGCTTTTCCGGATCATAAGGATATTGAGGTTGATGCCTTAATATAATCTGGGTGAGTTGTTTGTAAGTATGATGTTGCAGCTCTGCATTACCATCAAATACAATATCAACAAGTTTGTCAGTGTTTAAACCATAATTGTAACGCTTGACGTACTTTTTGGATTGTTAAACAGACTTTCTCACAGTTAAACATTAAGAATAGCAAGCCGAAAGATTGAACGGATTGCACTTGTTGTGTTTTTCAAGCGACTAATGTCTAAATAAGGCACGCTTTTCCATTGCTTGAGTACGTTTAGACTCTTGTGCAGTTACACGAGTCTGCGAGCATCAGAAAGTAATAACCAAGACATTTTTCAACTTGCGCTGGATATTTACCATTGTAAGGTTCATACGCTTCAAAGACGATTTTGTCATCTTTCACCGCTGAAACAAATTTGAATGGACCAGAACCAACTGGGTGTGCATCAAATGCAGATTGTCCTACTTTGTCGATCACGTGTTTCGGTACAATTTTTCACGCAAGTTAAACGGTTAGCAAATAAAGCAAATGGATATTTCAATTTAAATTCCACTTTATCATCCACCACTTTCACTTTCAACGAAATCAATAAACATCACAAATAATGATTTATTGGCTGGATCCATAATACGATTGAAAGAATACATAACGTCTTCAGTGGTGACCGGTGCACCATCATGGAAGGTTGCGCCTTCACGTAAAGTAATGCGCCATGTTGTTTCATCAACTTGTTCTGGCTCTTTTCCTGCTAAAGCAAGATAAGGTTCACGAGTTGCAGGATGCAAATCCACCAAACCTTCAAAAATGTGCAAGTTTCTTGCATAAGGTGAAGCACCACTTGATGTCATTGGGTCAGACCGGTAAAAGCGGATAAGCAATCCCCGCTTCAATGGTTTTCCTTTAATTTCTGCAGACAAAGGCTTTTTGGTGCAACATGTGCCTAAAGTTCCACTAAATGCAAGACCTGCCCCCGCCAGCCATAAGTTTCATAAAATGACGACGAGATTCATTCGTTTCAAAAGGAAAAATGCTTTGTCATACTAGACTCCTGATGAGTAATAAAATCATATTTTTGGTTTTTAAACCTAGCCAAACATTTCATTCGAAAATGAAGTAAAAGCAATCAAATCTTAGAATAAAATGATTTACATCAATCATAATCATCTTCGATTCATTCTGTCAAAGGGGAAATATTGAATGTGTGATCTACTTCACAGAGTTTTTCGCAACTCAAAATAAAAGTTTTTAACTATGTATAATTTATTATGAGATAGATTTTAACTATTGAATCACTAGATATTATGCAAATAGCTATCATATGATGCTTATAATGACCGCACTTCCCAAGCAAGGGAACAACATTTTTAATCAACAATAAAAGAGGAAAATACTATGTCAAAAACATCAATCGGTTTAGATAAAAAAGCATCTGAAAAATTAGCAGCAAAATTGAATGAATTATTAGCAACCTATCAAGTATTCTACACCAACGTGCGCGGTTACCACTGGAACATTAAAGGTAAACTTCTTTGAATTACGCAAAATTTGAAGAAATCTACACTGATTTAGTAATAAAAAGTAGATGAAGTGGCAGAACGTATCTTAACTTTAGGGTTACACACCACATAACGGTTGTTCACAATACTTCCAACACTCACGTATTAAAGAAGAGTTAGGGGTAAGTGATGCGCAATCTTGCTTAAAAGGCACATTAGAAGGATTAAAAGTATTACTTGAACAACAACGCGAAATCCTTGAATTAGCGGGTGAGTCTGATGATGAAGGTACCGCTTCTCAAATGAGCGACTACATCAAAGAGCAAGAAAAACTTGTTTGGATGTTCCAAAGTGCTTGTCAAACTTGCCATAGTTAATTTGGCATTCAGATAAAAGAAAACCCGCTGATAGGCAGGTTTTTATTTTGTTTTTTAATATATATATATCTTATAGCTTTTTGCTTATTTTCTTTCTGCATCAAACATCTCTAAACTTTTTTCTTGTAGCTTATCTAACTCTTTAAGCATCTCTCTTCCGTATAGCCTCTTTTTAATCCAGTACTCTGCTGCTTTAGCATCCATATTGCCTTGCCCATCAATGCCATAGCAGCTAACTCCCTCAATCGCCTCTTGGCTCCCTAATTCTGCAACCTTCTTAAGGAAAAATGACGCTTTATCATCCTTGCTCAACACCAATACCTTCGCCATAGATATAATATAACTCAAGAAAGCGCATCTCCATAATTAAGCTCTGCGGCGCGTTGATAGTATTGAATGGATTTAGCTAAATCAGCTTTTTCTGCATAATACAAACCCTAATTGATAAAGTGCATGTGGCTCATCATTGCTCGTGCCCTTTCTACTGTAAAATAATGCTTCTTTATATTCTCAGAATAAAGATCAAAAATTCATTGCGAGTAAATACTGTGCATAGCCATATTCTTTTTCTGCGGCTTTTAATAATAAAGGTTTCCTTTTTCATTTATTTTCTCGAAGATAAAGATTAGCGAGATTCGTCATCCCATCGTATTGTTCTGTTTCTTTGCCATTTCATAGTATTTCATCGCTTCTTTAATACTAAAAGGAGTGCCTATTCCAAATTCATAAGCATAGCCTAAAGAATCGCATAATGTATATCGCCAGAATCTACTTTCTTTTTAAGTGCATTGAAACCCTTCTTTCATCAATGTTTTCATCTTCTTGAATTTCACCTACTGTAATTTTGGTGACTTCATTTCCTAATTCAAGTGTATTACCTTCTTTCTCAATTTTTCATCTTTTTGAATTTTTACCTAATATAATTTTGGCGAGCTTCATTTCCCCCAACTCAAAGCGATCTTTTTCAGCTGCTTGGGTGGCTTCCTTTCAAATTGTCATTATTTTGTTGATGAATAGATAGGAAAAATAAAGCATCCGCATTCTCTAACTTTTCCAGCTTCATGAAAATACTCTACCGCTTTCGCACGATTTAATGGGGACGCGTAATGCCGTAGAAATCATCATAACCTTCTTCATAAAGTTTTTTTGCTTTTTCAACACGCTGAGCTTGGGTCATGGGTATCTGTTCAATCATCGCGAAGTCTGTTAGAGCCTCATTTGATTTCACAGGGATAAGATGAGTTTGTAGATTTAATACGGTTGTCTGCCAGATTAATGCGATAATATTTGTCATTTAAATTCCTTTAATTGAAGTTGTTCTGTTTCCATTCAAGAATAATAAGCAGTTAACTTTCTTCCTTATTTTGCAAAAACACGATGAAATTCAACCGCCCTTTCGTTATTTTTTCTGATTTAATTTTACTTCTAATGCTTTAATTTTTGCTTTAATGTTATCCGTTTGGTTTCTTTCTTTTCAATTTCGTACCCTTGTTTGTCAGCTTTTAATGCTGCATTATCATCTTTGGCAATTCTTCATAACGCTCTATAATTGATAATATACATTATATGAAGCTTTTTCTTTCTCAACTTAAAGCTTTCATCCAATGCAGTATGTTATTAAATAACCCTTCTGCTATTTCATAATTTCGTTCAACACCTCTGACCTTCTAAATAGCGAATAGAAAGCTCATTCATGGCCTCTAAATTTTGTAATCGAAACGCTTCTTCCTAATAGCTCAACGGCTTTCTTATCATCCTTTTCTACACCTTCGCCATTTTTCATATAAATAACTTAACTCAAGCATAGCCTGAGAATCATTTAATTCAGCACCTTTTTGATAATAATAAATCGCTTTTTATATCCTGATTATGATAATAACTCGCTAAATACATGATGGCTTGGAGGTTATTATTTTCAGTAGCTTTATTGAGCCAATACAGTGATTCTTCTGAGCCAGCTTACAAATGCTATAACCTAAATTGTATTGTGCCACATCATTATTTTTCAGTCGCTTTCAGCATAAGCGGTTTAGCCTTTTTCAATTTTGTCCTGTTCAAGGTAAATTTCACTTAAATGTCCTAATGAGATCGCATTACCTTGCTCAGCCGAAGGGTAAAAACTTTAATTGCCTGTTTAATATTCTCTTCAGTGCCGATACCGAAAACGGTAAGCATGAGCCAAGTACATTAGAATAATGTAAATCGCCTTATTCAACTTTCTCTTTTTAATGCCTTAAAAAGCCTGCCTTATATAATTCTTCAGAATCCTTAAAATATTCCTGTTCGAAATTTCCGCCAATATATTTTTCCTGCCATGTTTCCTAGTTCAATAGCAGAGTCAGCATATACTCTAGCTTGTTCAGGTCGCCACTCTCTACCGCATTCATCGCTAAGAAAAAGAGCGCATCAGCGTGACCTAAATCAGCGAGCTTCTTTAAGAAATTTATCCGCTAAGTACGATCAACCGTTTTTGTGATCCCATATTCATAATCAAAGCCTTTCTCATAAAGCGCTTTTGCTTTTCTCAAGACGTGTTGGTCAGCTGTGTACATTGATGTGCAGCTGATCACCTGAGTATGTCTGTGATAAAACTCAGTGAAATCAACGCTCTTTGAGGTTTAATCGCGATATCCTTTCAGCAGAAATTAAGTATGCACCCATGATGACAGCTAGACGTCAATGATGATAAATGGATAAAAAGGGTTGTTGCGACGCTTTCCCCATCATGTCTCGCTGAGAACCTTATCAGAAAAAGTAAGACGAGCATCGAACGCCACTATAATACTCATTTATCTAGTGTCACTAAGGTCCCACACCCAGTTAAAGGTAACATCATAGCCAAAAGAAATGCTTTATTTAAAATTTTCATACATTAAATCCCAAAAGATAAAATCAAATTTTTCAAAATAATATGTTTTTAAATATAATAGGGATGAATAATATAGTCATTTCTCAACTATTCAAGACACCTGCAAAATTGAGAAATCAAACGGAATAGACGTATGATTCAATTATAAGGGCGTATTACACCGCCCTTAATTTAAACTTATTAACGTTATAATCAAAATACTTTTTTCTATACAACTGGGCTTTTTGTCGATAGAAACAATAGCCCTGGTAAGGCTAAGCACCTAAAAACTAGCGCACCAAAATAAAGCTAGTGTTGATAAAAAGAGCTGATCATTTGCTCAAAATAATGTATCGGAAAAAGCCATAATGATGAATTTGTACGATAGCAATCATGGCTTTATAAGCATGAACACCGGAATCATTGGAATAATTGCCGCAACGGTAAAGACTTTTCGGATGGGCTAAATAGCGATGAGACAATGCACTCTCAATAAAACCAATCACACAAGTGGCGAAAAGTAGCAAAAACAATCGGGACCAAAGTGTAGTAATAAAGGATTCTCGTGACATGTCCGAGCGCACCTAAAATAGCACAATACTTTGAGGCTTTAGGCGGAACATTAAATACTAAAAGCAAATCCTACTGCGGGGAATGGCGTTGCAGCATATCATCGAGTAAATTCAGTAAAAACATCCTATTACCCCACCCACGAAACAATATTTAAAAGATCTAATGCAAAGACGATGCCTAAACAAGCACCAAAAAGGTGAGAACCGTAACGATGGTCCATCGTCCTATTCCCATATTGACATACCACTAAAATATCCGCAAAGTGAATTAATCAATGGGAATCCTGGGACGAGTAATAAAAAACGCTAGAAGCTAATGCGATATGCGGATCATTGCCTAAACTATTTTCAAACTGATACCGAAAATCAGTGATGCGACTAAAAGCGGTAATGCGCAAAACGATAGAGTGGATTGTAATGACGTTTAGAAATTTCTTGTCGAACAAACATAGCAATGGCAGAGAGCAATAAAGGTGATTGCTAAATTGTCGATATCTCCGCCAGAAAGGTGAGCAAAAAGAGGCACAAGATAAACCAATCATAAACACCACCAAATAACGGTTATATATAGTGGTTTTAATTTCTCCAGTTTCTTTTTGACCATGGACAAATCATACAAGTGATGCTCTACGGCAACTACAATGTGCTGATATCCGTAACGATTTGCATATTAATGCCTTTATCGACATTTTTCCGCACGGTGGTAATACCAATGCTGCTTAGAAAGTGTGGTCAATAGACGGCATTTTGCCGTCAAAAGCCCACTCCACGCTTTCAATGCCTAAAAAGCTACACCTAATCGCTGTGCCATTTGTACGACGACAGCACTTTCTGCCCATGCTGTAACAATAACAAAAGCGGTTTCCACTACAAATACGGGTAACCGCTCGTTGGTATTCCCTGATCCATATCTCTGCGCTCTTATTAAAGTAAACGTTAGAGATTGTAGATCGATGAATAAAAATACTGAAAAATGACCGCACCTATGATCCAAGTCAAAAGTTCAGTATCTCCAAAGCCTATTATCAACAGAGATTAAATGGCTTTTATCAAAATACAGAGGCGCACATTGCTTAACTTAGCCATATTCGTGATATAAGCTAAAACCGTCTGGTGGGAATTCGATGCCTTTCACACAAGTCAGATTTCAGCAATACCGGGAAAACGATAATATCTTCAGAGAAAGTTTGGCCGTTTAAGGCATTGTCAGATTGAATCATACCGCTAATTTCTCCTAAATCGCCTTTTAAGCGAGTAAGATAGGTTTCTGTCTTCGTAATATTTTTCAGCAAAAATCACTCAATAAATTCCGTTTTCTTTTTAGTGAAATAATCGACCGCACTTTGGGTTTCAAATTCAGCTAAACCAATTTGCGTAAAGCGTGCAGTCGTAAGATGACCATAATAACTGCCGACTTCTTTTTAACCATGCTTCAATTTCAGGACGAACTTGTTCAGATAAGATTTTTCACCAAAATGCTCATCTACATGCATGCGATATCCAAACTTTCCGGCATCTGCAGTACATCTTCTTTGATCGGAAGTGGCACTACCTTTTTCGCCCACTAAACCGATCGGTGTGGCTTCATCATCATTTGCCAGCACCACAAGTTCTACCGGCAGATTTTTTAAACCGAAAATCATGCGGGCTCGCACACAAAACGGGCAATGATCGTAAAACATATAATTTCATTTTTACTCCTCTTTTTCCTGCTAATAACTTTCCTAATCCACTTTGTCGTTTTACGTTGCTTTCTGACCGCACTTTGCCAGATTTTTCATTGGCAAATACGGAAAGTTGATTTTCTCGCACGGGTGACACCGGTAAATACCAGCTCTCGTGAAAGCACTGGATTAGGTTCTGTTGGTAACACCATGACGGTATAGTTCAAACTCCGAACCTTGGGATTTATGAATCGTCATCATAAATACGCAGGCTCGTGAGCAGGAATACGACTGGTTGATACTTCTCGATTGCCGAACCACACTTTTGCCTTTAGCTAACACAAGCCAATATCGCCGTTATACGGTTTACGTTATGATCGTTTTCGGCAATCACAGTTGGCTTACCAATATACCAATCGTCTTCTTGGCGGAACCAAAGTAGTTTTCTCTACATGCATAATGCTAAAAGCGATTTCACGATTTAACTCTTCCACACCTAATGCCGAAGCTACGAAGTGCGGTCAAAAATCTCACCGAATTAAAAGCGATCTAAAATCGCTTCCGCATAAGTTTTCTCGTTACTTTCATCTATAAATTTTAGCATTGAGATCTTTCTTTCGAGCAAAAATAAGTTTGAGTTTGGGTTAAATAAACACAGTAATTTTCAACCGCACTTTTCACCACTTGGCGAACCGATTCTTTAACGTCTTGCTCTTCATCAAAATGATGGAAATGCAACTCTTGTGGATATTCCGCAAAAGGTCGCGACACTGCCCTCACCTTTTCCTTGTTGAATTTGCTCAGCAAGTTGTTTAATGCCCTGAATCATCTCGAAACGACGACTAAAGGTTAAATGGCAAATGGCATCACGCAGCGGACTATGTTCGCTTCAGTTGGAACAGTATAGCCCGTTGTTGCATGAATCATAATCGGCTTGAGCAGGGGCTATAATCTTGCGTTAAAAATTGTGCAATTTCGCCTCAATACAGCCCCCGCTTCTCGAGAGACAATTGAGCTTGATCACCCAATAAAATTAAACGCGTTTCGGGTTTCAACGCTTGCCAAGTTTCGCCATCATCGGCAAATCAATCATTGAGGTTTCATCCACCACTAATACATCAATTTGTAGTGGATTATGTGCATGATATTTTCACGCTATCGGTAAAGGTCGAACGCCTAGTAAACGATGCAATGTTTCTGCGTGTTTTTCGGAATGGATGCACGTAACTCATCTGAAATCGGCATTTTGTGCCAAAGCGTTTTCGATGGATTCCGTTAAACGAGCTGCAGCTTTTCCTGTTGGTGCAACCAATTTAATGTGAAGTTTACCACCAAATAATTCCTGTAATACGCACATAACAAGCGGTGACAGTCGTAGTTTTCCCTGTTCCCGGTCCACCTGTAATCACAGAAAATGGGACTTTTCACTGCTGTTGCGAGCTGCTACTTTTGCCAATCAATTTGTGCTTGTTGTTGAGGGAAATAACGATCTAATCAATGCCCGAATTTGTTGCGGTTCTACCGATAAAGTGCGGTCATTTTTCAGGCGTTTTTAATATGTTGCGCAACGCGAATTCATCTTGCCAGCTCGATAGAAATAAATCGCCCCAAATTGAAATGCGAGAGGCGCAATCTGAGTTTTTCAGGATCTTGTGTAAAGCAATATGTCCCGCTAAAGCTGATTGCCATTTTGATACAGGAAGCGAACCAATCTTTTTCATTGATAAAGCGGCGAAAAATCCGTTTCAGTATGACGATAAAGCAAGCCGAGATAAATTACGTTCTAAAAACGATCTAATACACAACAAGTATTGCCTTGCGTATGAGCTCCAGTTACAAAAGTGCGGCTAATAAAAATCGCTAAATTTTTGGACACGGGTTCGGCATAACTTTATCTTTTTGTTTATCTGCAATTAATTGAGCAAAATAATAATCGCCTTGAGTAATCACACCTTGTTCTTGCAAAGGATTTTAATAGACTTAACATTAAAATAATTCCTCTAATTGTTGGATTAATTGCCAATCTGGTTTATCAAAAAGATGCCCGATTGTGGCGAACCATTCATTCCTCGTAAAAATGCATGAGACCACCACCAAAATCTCGGTTGTAATCGTAGTGAGGCAAACGTGTTTTTAAATAACAGTGTAATGCTACCACATACAACAAATATTGCCAATCATGTGATGTTCTAACATGGCTTTTTCAATGCAACGATCGTAATCCTTTAATGTTTCACCCAAGAAATTCGATTTGTAATCAAGCACAATATTTCATCTTGATGACAGAAAACTAAGTCCATTGTACCTCGCACCATGCCTTGAATATCATCCAAACTGTAACGGCTCTGACGGCAAATGATGCAAAGTGGCTAACGCTCGATTAAAACCTGCGACATCAAAATGGCTTGTGATATTGAGATAAAACGCCAACTCTTTTAAGCATTGTTTTTCGTTAATGTGAGCAAAGAGTAAAAATCATCGTTTGGCAAAATTGGTGTATGAGTATTTGTTCAAACCACTGTTGGACTGTCTGCAAAATTGCTCTTCGGCAAGATTCAAATCCTGACATAATTTTTCCAATGTTTTCTTTCTCAGCCAGTTGAGCAAAAGGCACCTTTTCAAAATAACGATGCAATAACGTACCGATTTGTGTTCCCCGTGGGAAATCTAAAACCATTTCATCGTTATCATGCTCAAGTGCGGTCAGATTTTCAGTGATATTTTCTGTTGAAATCGACGCATCATAATCTTTCGCATCATCAAAAATGAGCGATTTTTTCACCGCACTTTCATTCAAATAAGCTTTGCGTTGATGAGTTTGTTCAATGCCACTAAAGCTCGTCACTCGCCAATCTTGTTCAATTTCACCTTGGAAAATTTCCGCACTTAAATTTTCTTGAGAAACATTTAAGGTCAGTGGTTCACTGGCTTGTAACACATCGGTTAATTCAATCGTTACATCATTGGGTAAAAGCTGCTTAAACTTTTCCAATAATGGCTGCGTGTCCCAATTATTTGGCAAATCGAGTTTTCGACCAATTTCACCTTGCGTTAAAACATACAATAAAGCATTCCATTTTTTATCAAAGGCTTTCGGTAACACAAAGGCCATTTGGTATTTTGCTCGAGTTAATGCTACATAAAGCAAACGCAATTCTTCCGCAAAAACTTCTTCTGTTAAATCATCCAAGTGTTGATCTTGCATATCCCACAAGGTTTTCTCTTCATCATTGTCGTAATATAAATTAAACAGTTTCTTCTGTTTGCCTGATTTTGTTGGGTCTTTTGCTTCATTACCTAAAAATGGCAACCAAACCAAATCATATTCCAACCCTTTGGATTTTATGGATAGTCACAATCTTCACTAATTGACGTTCGCTTTCTAAACGAATTTGTGCTTCTTGACGACCATTATCTTGAATTTGCTTTTCAAACCAACGCAATAATGCTGCTTCACTTTCATTTAATGCCTGCTTGCTGTAAAATTTCAGCTAAATGTAATAAATCCGTCAGTTTTCGTTCACCATCAGGTCGAGATAAGAGTTTTTCTGTGATATTTTTCAGCTAAAGTAAATGATGCAACATCGGCAATACGCCTTGGCGTTTACCAAATCTGTTGATACTCTGCGAATCAGCCCAACGTTGCCACTGAATTTCATCTTGGTGAATTTGGTGAATTTCAGCTGCATTTAAACCGAAAAGTGCGGTCGCAATCGCATTCAAAATTGGGCGTTCCGTCACACTCAAGCAGGCTTGCAAAATCAAGGCCAGTTCTTTTGCTGTGTTACTCTCAAAGACATTTCCTCTATCCGAAAAGGTAAACCGACAGCAATACCAAGAGCTTGCAATTCTTTTTCACTGAGATCGGCTTCGGTATAACCACGCACAAAAACAGCAATATTTTCTGCTCGCAATGTTTGATTTTTCTGCTTTGCTTTCATTCGGAAAAAAACAACCGGTTTTCAGCCGACTTTTTCAACCATTGCTGAATCGATGTCTGCACAAGCTTTCGCATAATATTGCTGGGTGGATTCGTCTTCTATCGTTAATGTAAAAACGGAAGGCTGGTTCAGGTTGATTATTCAACTGAAAAACAAGATTTTTCTTCTGGCTGCGCCTGACATTTAAAAATTCAATATTTTTCATAAATAAAAGGGATCATTTTTAAAATCAAATAATCGATTTACCCCTTCCACTAAAGGTTGGGATGAACAGTAGTTTGTGCCTAAATTAAAAACGCTCGTTCGCTTCGTCCTGCTTTTAAATAAGTGAAAATATCGGCACCACGGAAACGATAAATTGCCTGTTTTCGGTCTCGATCATCATCAAAACCAACATTACCGATGTGGTTTTTCATTGTGATAAATTTTCAGAAAATTTGATACTGCAATGCATCCGTATCTTGGAACTCGTCAATCATGGCAAAAGGATATTGAAAACGAGATTAATTCCGCTAACTGTTCTCCGCCCTCACTATATAGTGCCTCTTTCAATAAGCGTAATAAATCATCAAAAGATTTTTCAGGATGATTCGCTTTGTATTCAAGGAGTTTCTTTTTGAATACCTTGACGATAGTGATAGAGAATGATTTTTTAATAAATCGCTTGGTTGATGTCTTCAACCAGTTCTTCAGTTCTGCAAAAATCGGTGCGTCAAAACGGTATAGTCACTTTTTATTTTTGTATTTCTTTTGATCGGCTTTTCGTATTTTTGCTCAATCGATTGTGAAAATACTTCACTAATGTTTCATTTAATTTCATAGTCTAGCGTATTATTTGCCCATTCAGTTAATCTGCTCAATCCATGTATAAGACATCGTTTCTTTTTGGATAGCTTCTACGACTGACGATGTGAGCTGATCTTGTGGATAATCTTTTTGATCCTCCATGATCATGAAATTTCATCTACATTTCTAACCAATCTTTAGATCTTTCAACAACTTTTAATCGCTCTCCCACATTTTTCAGTAAATTCATCAATTTGACAACGAAAAGCTGTTAGTTGATTGTCCGTCATACTTCTGATCATCTTTGTTTCAGATCAGATTCTAAAATTTAGCCTATCATCAGTCGAACCCTAACGTCTTTCGAGACTAAAATTCTTAGATCTGCGAAAGGTTGGGCAGATCATAAACATGCTCCAAAAATTCATTTTACCAAATTGTTTGAGTAAATCAGACTCGATCTTTTGGAAGTTTTAAATTGAAATGCACGCCTGAATTGAAAAGCATGTTGCATTAGCATTCGGCGACAAAAACCGTGAATGGTATAAATGAGGCTAAATCTAAATTTTGTTCGGCCAGCTTTAAGCGACGAAAGTGCGGTCGGAATATCCTCTAAATAAGGCAACAATTCCGCTAAAATTGATGTTCTCCAGTAAAAATCGCCTTATCTTTCTTTGTCTCATAATATTCAGAAAAACCGAAATTGCCGCCGTCAAACGTTCCCGAATTTTACTCTTTAAATCTTCCGTCGCCATTTCAGTGAAGGTTACCACCAAAATTTCTTCCACATTTAATGGACGAGAAAAACAATTTTCTCCTGCTTGTAAAAGCAAACGAAGATAGATGGAACCGATGGTATAGGTTTTCCCAGTACCGGCAGAGGCCTCAATTAAATTGACTTGATTTAAAGGTAACGAAATGGCATTAAGTGCGGTTGATTTTCGGCTCATTTTTTATTTTTCTGTAAACATTAGAGTGTCCCTATTGTAGGGATTTAGCTGAGGGATTTCCATAAAAAATGCGGTGAATTTTCACCGCACTTTATTCTTTATCTTATTATTTTAGAACGTTAAAACTTTATCCGCCCATAATGTCCATTCTGAGACATCATCTAAAGTACCAAGGGTCACGCCGTCAATTAATTTAGCATCTAATAAACCACGTGCTTTTACGCAGCTGGTGCATAATTTAATTTCAGCACCTTGTGCCGCTAAAATGTCGATAAGTTGTTGGATATTGAAACCTTCATTTGGGTTTTGCCCGCGATACCGCATAAAATCGCATCAGAAAAGCAGAATAATTTTGATATTTACATCCTTACTGTGCTCTTCTCTTTCATATTGATGGCGAAACGAACGCGTTGAAGGTTTTTCTCCGCTATATGTGGAATCATTGACGATAAAAAGAATATTTTGCATGACGCACTCCTTGTTGTAATGCTATAAAAACGAAGGCGTAATAAATTACGCCTTTATGAAATCAGCCAACCCAAACGAACTTGGCCACAAATAATAAAGACACCACCCACACTGGGGCATTGACCTCGCGTATTCTACCTGTACAGGGCCTTCATGACGCAATAACTAATAAAAAGCCAAATGCGATACCTTCAGTAATAGAATAAGTAAATGGCATCATCGTCTGCAGTGATAAAAAGCAGGTGTTGCTTCAGTTAAATCATCCCAGTGTACACGAATAAGACTGATGCCATTAAAATCCCACATAGACTAATGCTCCCTGCTGTTGCATAAGCTGGCACTACACTCGCTAGCGGTGAGAAGAAAATGGTGAGTAAGAATAAAATACCGACTGTCACCGCTGTTAAGCCAGTTCTACCAGCGACAGAAACTCCAGCGCCACTTTCAATATAGGTACTGATAGCTGAGGTTCCGATATAAGAACCAACCACAGCACTCACGCTATCCACATAAAGGGCTTGTTTCATTTTCGGGAAACGGCCTTTTTCATCACTGAAACCTGCTTTATCGGTAACACCTAATAACGTGCCTGATGAGGTCAAATAGGTTTACTAAAAGGAAAGAGAAAATGATGCCAAGCAAAGCGGTATCTAAAGCACCCTCAATATCCACTTTTCCCCACTACCGCACCTAAGCTTGGTGGCATAGAAACAATGCCGTGGAAAGTGACTTGATCATCAATTAAAAGTGCTAGTCCAGTCACTACCGCGATAGAAATTAAGACACCAGAGAAAATATTACGTGCCGCTAGCACTACGATAATAGCCTAATACACAAGTAGAATTTTCAGGATCATGTAAATTGCCTAATGCTACTAAGGTCTGCAGGATTCGCGACAACCAATCCCATATTTTTAAAGCCAATTAAGGCAATAAAAAGCCGATTCCTGCCACCATTCCCACGCGCAGTGAAAGCGGAATCGAAGCCATGAGCCAATAACGGATTTGGAATAAGGTGAGAACAAATAAACCAATCGAGCCCCCAGAAAATGGTGCCCATGCCCACTTCCATGAATAACCAGGTTGCAACGACTACCATAGGCGAAAAGAAACGCATTTGATCCCCATAGCGAGGCGCAAAGGGCGATAGGTAAATTGCTGAATAATCCCCATCGCAATGGTACCTAGCGCTGACGCAAACAACGTGGTCGCGAAAACAACTTGCTTTATCCATTCCAGCATCACCTAATACGGATGGGTTTCACAAACACGATATACACCATGGTAAAGAGGTGGTGATACCGACGATAATTTCGGTTTTGGTGGTACTACCCTTTTCTTTAATCGAAAAAGGCGTTCAAGTAAAGATTGTTGCATTGTTTCTTTAACTTAATTAATACCTTGGTGATAAAATCGACTCAAGTAATTTCACACCTAATAAGGCGATATTGAAACGTTGCTCGTCAGCAACCGTCCAAAATTCGATACCGTTTTCAACCGCACTTTGTTGGCTGATATGCAATTTTACGCTTTCTTCACCGTTTTCGTTTTCACCATTAATCACAGGCGTAATAAGGCTATCGTGTAATTCAATCAATTCGCTTTGTTGGGGCTGATAATCAAATTCATAATCTGAAAGTGCGGTCACTTTTTGTGCCATGCCGTAGAAGACAGGCACTTGAATTTGATGGAAAATCACATTGTCTAACTGCGGGAAGATTTTTTGTAATTGCAGATTTAAATTTGCCGCTTGTTGTGGAAACACATCAAAAGCAAAACGGGTTTCACCTTCTTCCAATGGCATACCATTCAGTAAACGAGCAGTTTTGTCCTGCAAGTTTATTCACGGTTTCACCATCCGTATAAGAAGCGGGTAAAAGTGACGTTGCAAAAACTTGAGTTAAATTTGTTTGTTGAATAATTGGGAGCCAAAAGATAAAGCTAATTGACTCACTTGCGGATCGGGTAGACTCACAATGTTACGTTGTCTTAATTCAGTCAGATTTTCTTCATTGATTGTAGGAACTACGACAGGGACATCAGACAATGCTGAGCAAATCCCTTTTAAATCAATCACCACACAGCCACTTTCTGCGGCTTGAGCTAATAAGGGGGCTTGGTCAATTTGGCCCGCGAAGAAAAGATAATTAACGCTATCCCACTCAATCTCATCAGTGGCTAATTGAGCAACGGCTGTTAGAAAACGTACCGCTTGCTCTTCTTCAAAGAGGATAAATTTCTGCGAATTGAAACCTTGCCTACATCTAGCTCCACTTTGTTTCAAGGGTTTCGGCAATTTTTCACATAGAATCAAATTCTGCTGCAATAGTAATATTTTGAGGCTTGCGTCCATTTTTCTCTCCGCTGTAAAATATTTCTGAGACCGATTCATTCTACAGAAAAAAGACGCATAAATACATAAGGAAATCAGATGACACCGGCAATTGATTTACTAAAGAAAAATAAAATTCCTTTTACTCTCCATACCTATGATCATGACCCTAATAATACGCATTTTGGCGATGAAGCCGCTGAAAAACTTGGGCTTGATCCTCACCAATCCTTTAAAAACACTTTTAGTTGCTGAAAATGGTGATCAGAAAAATTAGCGTGTTTTGTGCTTTCACGGCAAATATGTTAAGTTTAAAAGAGCGTAGCCATTGGTGTGAAAAAGGTTGAAATGGCCGATAAAGATGCGGCACACAAAAAGCACAGGATATTTAGTCGGTGGCATTGGTCCATTAGGGTCACGTGTAAAACAGTGATAAACTCGACCGCACTTGAGTTTGATACGATTTTTGTTTCAGGCGAGAAACGTGGATTAAGCGTTGAATTGTCCCACAGGATTTAGCCAAATTACTGAATGCTGAATTTGTCGATATTATTGACGAAGAATAGAAAAGAAAAAGCCCGGTAACTCGGGCTATTTTTATATGATGTTGTGTTTGTTTGAATTAGAAAGCTTGATGTATCTTGGGAATAAGCCTACTTTTTAAATCAGTTGCAGTATAGATAACGCGACCATCGACTTCCACCTCACCGCATCAGCCATTCCCATTACTAATTTGCGATTAATTACGCGTTTCATATTGATGCGATAAACCACTTTTTTCGCGGTTGGTAAGATTTGTCCAGTAAATTTCACTTCACCTACTCTCAATGCACGGCCTTTACCTTTGCCACCAACCCAGCCAAGGAAGAAACCGACTAATTGCCACATCGCATCTAAACCTAAACAGCCTGGCATAACTGGGTCACCAATAAAGTGGCAACCGAAAAACGGTAAATCTGGATGAATATCTAATTCCGCTTCAATATACCCTTTACCAAACGCACCGCCATCTTCGGTCATTTTCACAATGCGATCCATCATCAACATTGTCGGTGCTGGAAGTTGCGGGCCTTCTTTACCAAATAATTCACCACGACCAGAAGCTAATAAATCTTCATAAGTGTAGCTGCTTTTGATGTTGGGTGTACAGGTGTTTTCCATTCTTTTATTTCCTTGTATATATAGTTTTGCTTGGTTACAAACAACAAGTGCAGATTCTATGAGGGATTTATAAGAAGTAAACAGCGAACACTTGGTAGCTCAACTTGTCGGATCAGTCAGTAAAATTAAGATAAAAGAAAAAGCGAACTCAAGGTTCGCTTTAAAAATTAGATTTAAAAGAAATCTAACCAGTTTTTCGGCGTTTTCCGAACGGAAAGCAATTCGATTTTGAATTAAACGCGCAATTGGCTCTTTGCCCTTCGCATATTCTTCTTTCTCTTCCAATAAATCGCGGTCAAATAGAATTTTTGGCTGTTTGATAAATATCCTCGACTTGATAGATAAAAACTGCTCATTTTCACCGCTTCAACCACTTCATCAGATAAACAGTTGTTGAATCGTCGTCTGCAGGAATAATCACCCTTGTTTGCCGTCAAACCGCGACGTTGGCAAATGGTGAAAAAGACCTTCAATTTTTATCATTCCTCCACCTACCGCATGTACCAAACAAATTGGTCAATGGTACCGGTAATCACGCAATATTTTGCAGCAACGGCAAATCAGATAACGGCTGACTAATACGGAGAAAATAGCTAGAGACGCACTGTCACCATCAATTTCACCATAGGACTGCTCAAATACTAAAGAAGCAGAAAATGGTAACTGTGATGGCAACTCTAAGATACTTGCCAAGCAAGCTTCGAAATCATCATACCTTTTCCGTGAAGGTTACCCGCTAATTCGTTTTTACGTTCCACATCACGACTTCACCATCATAAACTGCACTAAACAGCTGATACGAGAAGGTTCACGCCGAAACAAACGGGGGTGCCTGGATATTCAATCACTAGACAAGCCATTAATCTGCCCAACAATTTCGCCGTTAGTTTCTACATAAATTTGTTCGTTCAGGATATCCGCATAAGTACGTTCACGTAAAAACCATGCTGTTCGTTCTTTTTGTTTAAAAAGCTTGCTCAAAATCAACCGCACTTAAAGGGTTTGTTTTTGTGACAACGTCGTGACATTAAGCAACATTTCTGTTATTTTTAACGGGAAATGTTAATTAAAAACGATCTTCACTCTCACGTACTAATAACTGATTAGAGTTTATTTAATGCGGTTAAATCTAAATCGAGTTCATATTTTGAGGCTAATGCCAACACATAATTAGCCCAATTTTCTTGTGCTTTAGGTTGTGCAACAGAATAATAGCTTTCAATTTCAGCGTAATCCGCCAAGCTGTAGAGATCTTCTTCTAACTCACCTAAGGTCGCAATTTCAGTGCGATTGCCTAAAATCACCACTTTTAAATTAAGTGGATAACTTGGAATATCACAAGGCAAGGTTTTAAATGGATGGGCTGAATACCAATCAAAAAGTTTGCGTTTGTAAAATATGCTTTTAAGCGTTGCCATAAATCAAAATTGGCTCAGCATTGTTGCTGCGTTTAAAATCAACACACCACCATTGGCTTGATGCACTAAACCTGGTGTAAGCAAAATATCTTGTGAACTTGGATGAACGCGCACACTACCAAAAAGGGTAAATTGATCAGCATGCAATGCCTTCAGCACATCACCTTGTGCGGCAAAATTATCAGCGAGAGATTGAGCTGGCTCGGTATAAATGCTAGGGAAAGAAAAAGAATCTCCCTGCTCAACCACATAATTTACTCCAAAAACTGACCGCTCTTTTTGGCTGTTCTTGGCGAATAAGTTCTGCTAATAAATCGGCATATTCTGCTGATCATCTGCTTTTAAAACTAACAAAGAACGACGAGGTTGTTTTTAAGAATAAAGAAATCGCTTTTTGTGGCATGTTTTGTAATGACCAAAAATCAGCCTTTTTCGGCTGAAAGTTCAGTAATCGATAATTCTGGTTGTAAAGGCTTGCCAATTTAAAGGCTTGTTCCGAAAGATGTTGAAGTCACGACATATCTCGCTTTAATTAAATTAGCGGTATTATCGCACTACTTCACCCTGGTGAAAATCCGTTATAAAAATCTACTGGAAAAATTTATTTAAACAGCGTATATTTATAGGGTTACCACGTCACTAAAAAGCATAATAAAACGATGAAATACCAAAAATTAGAAAACCAAGAAGCAAACTGGAAATGGATTTATCTCATTCGCAAACATCGCGAAGGAGAAAAAATTACCCGTTACGAAGAAAAAGCTTAGAAGAAAGCAAAGTTCAAAATTAATAGAATGTCAGAATTATCCTGAAAAATCGAGGAATGGATTAAAATCACCTTTCTCTTGGTTACCCTATTAAGCTTGATCAGGCTATTCGTGCAAGACGTAAACGCTTTTTTAATGCTGAAAAACAATCAACGAAGAAAAAATCTATTGATTTAGAATATGGTGTTTGGCTTCGTTTGTCTAAATATTCAAGAAAAATGAAAATGACACTTTCTGAAACCATCACTTATATGATTGATGAACGTGAAAGCAAAGCATTATATGAAAAGCCAAATGACGGCGATGAAAAGCCGGTTTGAAAAATTTGCTCAATAAATAAAATGAGCCAAGGTCGAAACCTTGGCTTTTGATTATACTAAATAGAGAAGATTTTGAAACGTTTTGGCGTTTCAGCCTATTCGCAATCGAATAATTTTTGTGGCGTGAGATCCTTTTGTCAGTGAATCACTTCAAATTGCACGCGTTGACCTGCTTTTAATGAACGGTAACCATCCATTTCAATCGCTGAATAATGTCACAAAAATGTCTGTATCCACGCCTTCTGCAGAAATAAAGTCCAAAATCCTTTTGCGTTGTTAAACCATTTTTACTACACCAATTTCCATAGTAGACCTCTATAGGCTTCGCCCTTAATACTTAAAAACAATAAGACTCATGCCTTATCACCTCAATTGGAAATATATTCAAACATTTTTATATGCAACAACGAAACTTTAAAATGATACATTGATCACAAAATTTTTTTATATTTATTATCGAAGTCTCTTTATCATCTTTTGATGAATTTCACGTAATGCTTTTGCCACAATTTGAATAGCTTCACCGCTGCTAATTCCTTGTGCCATTAATTCCTAATTTGTTCTACTACTTTTTGTTGTTGTTCATGGGTTAAATTAATATCTAACATGATTTCTTCTCGTTAAATTGACCAATTAAATAATTCCATCACGTGCTTCCATTGTTCATCTAAACCAGCCTTAATTTTCTATTTTTTGGTAAAAATGAATAGGATGCTCAAAAATAAGTGTATCTGCGTGTAAAAATAAACGCTGACAGTCTGAATGTTCCGTCAATGCACGATTTTGATGTAAATCACCATATTGTGTATCACCTAAAATAGGATGAAAGATATGTTTCATGTGACGTCGTAACTGGTGTTTCCTGCCTGCTTGAGGAATTAACTTCACTAAAGAGTATCTTGTTGTTTGATAACGCCTCTACATAAGGCATTTCCACAATGTTTTAAGCCCTCATAATCCGTTACCGCCTCTTGAGGGCTTTATTTTCCTGGGCAAACTTATCTGCAATCTTATCTAATTGGATTTTAAGAGGATAATCAATCTGCCCTTTTCCTTGCAAATACCCTCGCACAATCGCCAAAATAAGATTTTTTTGCACCGTTTTCTGTTCAAATTGCTGACACATTAAATTCGCTATTTCACTATTTAAAGCAAACAGCAAAACACCTGATGTCGGGCGATCTAATCGATGAATAGGAAAAACATGCTGCCCGATTTGATCGCGCAAGGTTTGCATCACAAATTGCGTTTCATGAGTATCAAGCCAGCTACGATGTACCAACATGCCTGCAGGCTTATTAACGGCGACAAGATATTCGTCTTGATATAAGATCTCTAACATTTATTGATTTTTGTAATAAGGCTTCTAATTCACGTAACGGTGTTAATAATTCAACTAAAAAATCTTCTTCTGCTTCTTTAAATGCCTCCTCTAAATAAGGTGACACCGCAATTTGTGAAGGCAAATCTGCCCCACTTTCAAGTAATGCGAACATTCTTGGGATGAAAATCCATTGCAACCACTCTTCTGGCGACATGGTATCAATCGCAAAAGGCTCTTGGCTTAAAAAAGCCTCTTGTGCAGGAGGCGTGACTTGCCATAAATCAAGCTTTTGCATCGCAAGCTGTAATTGTTGAAGATGAAGTTTTGTTTGATTACGCATAATTTTTCCTATTTATAAATAAGCGGCGTATTCTACGAGCATCAATTAACGCTGTAAAGTGCGGTCAGTTTTAACAGTGAATAATAGAAAAGTCAGGATAGCGTTTATTTTCAACATTATCCTCTAAAACTCGTTCAACACTTGCGGTTCTTGGGCCGACTTTTAACCAATTATAAAAATCCTGTAGTTGGTCGTCATTGCCTTCGGCTACGATTTCCACGCTTCCATCGACACAATTTCTGACGGTGCCTTTTAATGCCAATTCTCTCAGCCTCTTTCCAAGTAAAATAACGAAATCCTACCCCTTGAACTCGACCATATACGACAAATCGCTTTGCCATGATTTGCTCCTTTATTACAAAAACTTTTTAAAAATTAACCGCACTTTCCTATTCCCATTTTTTAAAATTTAGCATAGCATTACAACCATCTAATTTCATTCAAAAATAAAAAGGATAATTATGAAAATTATGTAAGTTTTGCTTTAGGTGTTGTCGCTTGCAGTGAGTACGAGTAGCTTAGCTGGCATGGTAACCACTTCATCAAACCTTGAATTTCTTGCTATCAACGGCCAAAAAGCTAGCAAATCCATTCTAAAGATCATTCAACGCTGAAGCAAACCAAACACAACAAGTTGTGGTACGTTTGAGGCGAAATCGTGAGGCTCAGAGCTCTAATCAAGCGCTTTTTGAATCTAACCCAATTATTGTGACTTTCCAAAGTCCTGCTGATGATGTTGTGGTATCTGCAGAAAAATTCGCTCAAAGAAGATGGTGAGAAATTCAATGCTCAACCACAAATTACTGTTAAAACGAAAATCAGGTAATGTGATTGATGCTAAAATCGATACTTTAAAACAAGAAGGTTTATTCCCAGCGGCTAATATTGTTAACGATTTAGCTGAATATAATGCATCAAATGCGCCAGCAACAGTTTCTGCTTTAGCTGCTCCTGCAGTTGGAATGATGCCTGCTGCGTCAGGGAAAAAGCTGCGAAAAGCAAAGTTGTTGCTACAAAGGTGAAAACGTTGCTGAACAACAATTACAATACTGGTTCCAACAAGCCGATAAAAGACCCAAGCTCGTTTCTTAAACTGGGCGAAAAACAAAAATAATCGTTTTTTTAACCGCTCTTTGATAAAGAAGTGAGCCTTCCGCTCACTTTTTATCATCCAATTTTTAGTCACACAATAAGCAAGGATATCAACATGAACCAATGGCTTAATGCAAAAGTAATCGCTTCAATACCTATTTTTATTGCAGTGAATATTGCAGCGTTTGGCATCTGGTTTTTTGATATTTCCACGCAATCCATGCCGTTAATTTTAGGGATTATTGCAGGCGGTTTGGTGGATTTAGATAATCGCCTCACTGGACGATTAAAAAATATCTTTTACACATTAATTGCCTTTTCTATTTCAACCTTCATCGTTCAGCTTAATATTGGTCAACCCATCCAATATGTATTGTTGATGACCATCATCACCTTTTTATTTACGATGGTTGGCGCTGTGGGTGAACGTTATCGCACCATTGCATTTGGTACACTGGTGGTAGCTATTTATACCACCCTCACTTATACACCGGATAATTCTGCAAGCTGGTTTATCAATCCGGTGATGATTTTATTAGGCACTTTGCTCTACAGCATGGTAACCATCATCGTTTACCTCTTTTTCCCTAACCGTCCTGTACAAGAAAGTGTCGCGAAAGCTTTTTGTGCTTTAGGCAATTATCTAGATGCCAAATCAGAGTTTTTTGATCCTGATGAAATTGATGAAATCGAGAAAAAACATCTCAATTTTGCGATGAAAAACACCAATGTGGTGGATGCCTTTAATCAAGCAAGAACAGCACTTTTCTATCGCATACGTGGACAACATCGACATGCTCGTACACAACGTATGATTCGCTATTATTTTGCCGCGCAAGACATTCATGAGCGTGCAAATTCTACACATTTTGATTATCGACAAATTGCGGAACAGCTCAAAAATACTGATTTAATTTTCCGTATTCAGCGCTTGCTCGAATTACAAGCACAAGCCTGTCACGATATTACGGCTTGTCTGCGTCAAAATACGCCTTATCACTATAATATTCGCGTAGAAAAAGCATTAATGGGCACAATTCAATCTCTTGAGCTTTATAGCAAAGAACACGCTGAACAAAACAATGTGTTACTCGCCCTTCAAACGCTTATTGATAATCTGAAAAGCATTAACTGGCAGCTACGTCAGCTTGAGCAAGAAACCAGTGAAAATGATCAAACGGCACAAATCCATACTGAACAAATTACAGGCCTAAAAAATATTCTGTCTGTTATCGGAAGTAATTTTACCTTTGAATCACCACTTTTTCCGTCATGCTGTGCGTTTGTCTATTGTGGTATTTTTATGTTGCTCCATTGTTGAATTTTTCCAATTTAATTTGGGGTATTGGATTTTGCTTACCGCAGTATTTGTGTGTCAGCCAAACTATTCGGCGACGAAAAGTACGGTTACGTCAGCGTATTGTAGGTACGATTTTTAGGGGGTAGTTATTGGCTCCTTATTGCCTTACCTCAACCCTACATTAGAGATGAAACTTGGCTTAATGGTGGTGACCAGTACGCTCTTTTTCTTCTTCCGAAGCAATAATTACAGCTTCTCCACGTTCTTTATTACGCTGCAGGTGTTGATCAGTTTCGATGTGATGGGATTTGATACTCAAGCGGCACTCTTCCCTCGCCTCATTGATACCGTATTAGGTTCAGCCATTGCGTGGTTTGCGGTTTCTTATTTATGGCCGGATTGGAAATATCTGCAACTCGATAAAGTGAGCTGCCAAGCGATTCAAAGTGATGCACAATGTTTATTGCACATCATCAGCCAACTACAATTTGGTAAAAGCGACGATTTGAAATACCGTATTGCACGCCGTAATGCCCATCAATATGCAGCTGCATTGAGTACAACGCTTTCCAATATGAATAATGAGCCGAAGAAATATCAAGCCTATTTACAGGAAGGTTTTGACTTATTAAAAATGAATTATTCTCTATTGAGTTATATTTCTGCTTTAGGGGCATATCGCTATAAAATGACGCAATTACAGCAAACTACAGAATTTTTAGCAGACTTTTATCCTGTTGCGAAAAAGGTTTTTATATACGCTGGAAAATATTGAAAAGCTTCGTCCTGATATCTTTGCCAAACTACAAGGTAATATTGAGCAAAGCCTAAAAGAAATTCAGTTGGATGAAAATCAAACTAAAGCAGATATGGCTTTTGCGTTACCATATCAGCAACTTAACTTGATTTCTCAATTGCTGCCTCAACTGTATCGCTATTTCCAACATAGTCAGAAAGAACCAACTAGCAAATAAAAAAACAAAGGAAAAACTGACCGCACTAACCCAAATTTTTTATTGTTCTCAGTGCGATAAATAGAGATAATACACCACTTATGTAAAATAAATTTAGACGCAATGACACATTACATTCTACTCATTATCAGCACCGCATTAATCAATAACTTTGTTTTGGTCAAATTCTTAGGTCTTTGTCCATTTATGGGCGTATCCAAAAAGATTGAAACGGCGATTGGTATGGGGCTTGCTACGACATTCGTATTAACCGTAGCATCACTGTGTTCTTATTTAGTCGATAATTATATTTTAATACCGCTAAACGCCACATTCTTGCGCACGTTACTCTTCATTTTAGTAATTGCCGTTGTGGTTCAATTTACCGAAATGGTGATCAATAAAACAAGCCCATCACTTTATCGCTTATTAGGGATTTTCTTACCGCTGATTACCACAAACTGTGCCGTACTCGGTGTGGCATTATTAAACGTTAATTTGGCACACAATCTAACAGAATCTGTCATTTATGGTTTTGGTGCTTCTTTAGGTTTCGGTTTAGTTTTAGTCTTATTTGCAGCCTTACGTGAACGTCTTGTTGCTGCAGATGTACCCATTACATTTCGTGGCTCGTCTATTGCGTTAATTACGGCCGGTTTAATGTCTCTCGCCTTTATAGGGCTTCGCCGGGTTAGTAAAAATGATTTATCTCTTAATGTTTATTACTGTGACAGTGATTTTTCTCAGCTTATTTTTGGAATAACACTAAAAAAATAATGTTTATCTTAATTTCAGTAACCATTCTCGCTTTAATTTTTGGTGCGATTTTTAGGGTGTTGCTTCGATTAAATTAAAAAGTCGAAGCTGATCCTATCGTCGAAAAAAATTGATGCCATCTTACCACAAAAGCCAATGTGGGCAATGCGGCTATCCTGGTTGCAAGCCTTATGCTGCGAAGCAATTGCGAATGGTGACGTTATCACAAAATGTGTGCCTGGTGGTCGCCCAACGGTAGTAAAAATTGCCGAAATCATGGGCGTTGATGTCCCAACAATGGATGATGTCGCTGAACCAGAAGAAATGGTTGCTTTTATTGATGAAAAATATGTGTATTGGCTGTACCAAATGTATTCAAGCCTGCCCTGTTGATGCCATTATTGGTACAAACAAAGCCATGCATACTATTATTCCCGATCTCTGTACAGGCTGTGAACTTTGCGTCGCACCTTGTCCAACAGATTGTATTTCCATGATTAAAGTGAAAAAAGATATTGATAATTGGAACTGGAAGTTTGATCCTAAATTAGTCATTCCGGTTGTAAACACCACAGAAATCGAGAAAAAAATTAGTGGTTGAGAGTCGGAATAATATGGCTGATGTATTAACAAGATTTAAATCCAGCAAAATTTGGGATTTTAAAGGCGGTATTCATCCTCCTGAAATGAAATCTCAATCAAACCAATCCCCGATTCAGCAATCAGAACTTGCTCATGATTTTTACGTGCCGATTAAACAACATGCCGGCATTGCAGGAAATGTATTAGTTAAAGAAGGCGATTATGTCCTTAAAGGCCAGCCTTTAACACAAGGCGATGGCTTAAGAACCTTGCCTGTTCATGCCCCAACTTCTGGTACGGTAAAATTTATCGGAAAACATGTTGCGCCTCATCCTTCTGGTTTAACTGAGGATATGATTCATATTCAAGCGGATGGTTTGGATAAATGGCGTGAGCAATTTCCACTTGAAGAATTTTTTCACACAACCTGTCGAACAACTCATTGATCGCATTTACCAAGCAGGGGTTGCTGGCTTAGGGTGGTGCAGTATTCCCGACTGCCGCCAAAATCCAATCGGCTGAAAAGAAAGTTAAACTCTTAATTATTAACGGCGCGGAATGTGAACCCTATATTACTTGTGATGACCGCTTAATGCGTGATTACACGGATGAAATGATCGAAGGGATTCGCATTTTACGTTATATCTTACGTCCTGAAAAAGTGGTGATTGCGGTTGAAGACAATAAACCTGAAGCAATTCAGGCTATTCAACAATCACTACATGGTGCAAAATGACATTGAATTGCGCGTTATTCCGACTAAATATCCATCTGGTGCGGCCAAACAACTGATTTATTTGCTTACCGGCATGGAAGTGCCAAGTGGCGGACGTTCTTACGATATTGGCGTATTAATGCATAATGTCGGTACAGCTTTTGCGATAAAAAGAGCGGTCATTAATGACGAGCCTTTAATTGAGCGTGTCGTCACGCTTACGGGGATAAAATTTCCGAGAAAGGCAATTACTGGGTTCGCTTAGGCACACCAGTTGATCACTTATTAGCACAAGTTGGCTATCAATATGACGAACGCTTTCCTGTTTTTTCGCAGGTGGACCAATGATGGGATTACAACTTTCTGATCTCAACGCACCCGTCACAAAAATTAATAAACTGTTTATTAGCACCCGATCATTTTTGAATATGGTGAACCCGAACCGGAACAATCTTGTATCCGCTGTTCAGCTTGTTCTGATGCTTGCCCTGTCAATTTAATGCCACAGCAACTTTATTGGTATGCTCGCAGTGAGGATCACCAAAAATCAGAAGAATATTGCTTAAAAGATTGTATTGAATGTGGCGTGTGCGCTTATGTTTGTCCAAGCCATATTCCGCTTATTCAATATTTCCGACAAGAAAAAGCAAAAATTTGGGAAATTAAAGAAAAAGCGAAAAAAGCCGAAGAGGCTAAAATCCGTTTTGAAGCCAAACAAGCTCGTATGGAACGTGAAGAGCAAGAGCGTAAAGCGCGTTCACAACGTGCGGCAGAAGCTCGTCGAGAAGAACTTGCAAAACAAAAAAAGGTGAAGACCCAGTTAAAGCAGCGTTAGAACGCTTGAAAGCAAAACAAGCGGGTTCAGCAGCAAATAAAGAAACGAAAACTATTGTATCTGAGAAAGGGGAAATCTTACCGGATAACCATGAACTCATGGAGCAACGTAAAGCCCGCCGTCTTGCTGAGACAACAAGCACAAGCAGATATAAGCACTGCGTCCGGATGCAACAACGTCACAAACCGATGAAAAAAAGATGCGAAGAAAGCGGCTGTTGCTGCTGCGCTAGCAAGAGCGAAAGCGAAAAAGCCGCCGCTCAAGGTGAAACGGTTTGCGACAAATACAACTAAAAAGTGCAGTCGAAAAAAACAGATGAAAAATCCAACCGCACTTGACCCGAAAAAGCCGCAGTAGCTGCTGCCATTACTAGAGCCAAAGCCAAGAAAGCTGCCGCTCAAAGTGAAGCAGTTACAACAAATGAAACTGAAAGTGCGGTCGAAAAAAACAGATGAAAATTCAACCGCACTTGATCCGAAAAAAGCGGCAGTAGCTGCAGCCATTGCTAGAGCTAAAGCCAAGAAAGCTGCTGCTCAAAGTGAAACAGTTACAACAAATGAAACTGAAAGTGAGGTCGAAAAAACGGATGAAAACCCAACCGCACTTGATCCGAAAAAAGCGGCTGTAGCCGCTGCTATTGCAAGAGCCAAAGCTAAGAAAGCTGCTGCTCAAGGTGAAACGGTTACGACAAATACAACTGAAAGTGCTGTCGAAAAAACAGATGAAAACCCAACCGCACTTGACCCGAAAAAAGCCGCAGTAGCTGCAGCCATTGCAAGAGCCAAAGCGAAGAAAGCCGCGGCTGAAGCAGCCAAAGAAATAGAATAACGCAGGAAAAGATTATGTTTAAGAAAATGGTGAGTTCGCCTCATACTCATTCAGGCAAATTAACCGCCCGTATTATGTTGTGGGTGATTGCAGCCATGCTGCCTTCCCTGCTCACACAGATTTATTATTTTTGGAATGGGTGTTTTTGGTGCAATCCGCTTTTGGCTATTTCTTTTCGCATTAGTGCTTGAGTTTATTGTGACCAAATTGCGCAATAAGCCAAACCTGGTCTATATTTCAGATTTTAGTGTGGTGCTTACAGCCTTAATTTTAGCCATGGCAATTCCGCCTTATGCACCTTATTGGGTTATTTTAATTGGTACGCTTTCCGCTGTTATTCTAGGAAAACATGTTTATGGTGGCTTGGGACAAAACCCGTTTAATCCGGCTATGGTGGGTTATGTGGTGCTATTGATTTCTTTTCCACTGCAAATGACAAGTTGGATGCCACCGATTTCATTATTAAATGAACCACCAACATTTGAGGATTCGCTTTCTTTAATTTTCACCGGCTTAACCACTGATGGTTTTAGCTTAAGCCAACTCGTCCATTCCATTGATGGAATTACACAAGCGACGCCATTAGACAGCGCAAAAATCTTCTATAACTTGCATCAAGGCGATGAAAGTGTATTCCATGATTTTTGTAAAATTACCAATTTTATTACAAAAACGGGACTGACTTTGCTGAAGGTTGGTGGCAAGTTAATCTTGCCTTTATGCTTGGTGGAATTGTATTAATCTTAAAGAAAAATTCACTGGCAAATTCCCGTTTCAATGCTCGTGACCTTTGTGACCTTAGCGACTATCACTGCGATGTCAGGCCATCATCATTTAAGTATGATTAGCCAACTCTTTAGCGGCGCCATGATGTTCGGTGCATTCTTTATTGCTACCGACCCTGTCACAGCTTCCATTACACCTCGTGGAAAACTGGTGTTTGGTACTTTGGTCGGGTTATTGGTTTACCTCATTCGTTACTTTGGCAACTACCCTGACGGCGTGGCATTTTGCGATTTTTGTTAAGCAATATTTGTGTACCACTTATTGATCACTATACCCGCCCTCGTGTAGCGGGACACTTTACAAAAAGGGAGAAAATAATGGGTATTTTTAAAGTCACCTCCCGTTTTGGTTTGTTATTAGGGTTTTTATTGCGCTTGTATGTACCGCTGTTTCTGCAGGCATTTATATGCTGACAAAAGATAAAATTGATGAAGCCATGGCTGAACAACAAAAAGCGTTATTACTCCAAGTCATCCCTCAAAATTATTTTTTAATAATAGCTTGCTTGAAAGCGTTGAAATGCCCGAGCAAGATAAACTCAAAGGTATTCAAAAAGTCTATTTTGCGATCAAAGATCATGTACCCACTGCCTATGCTTATGAAACAACGGCTCCAGATGGTTATTCAGGGAATATCCGTTTATTGGTGGGTATTACACCAAAAGGTGAAGTTTTAGGTGTGCGTGTCATCGAACATCATGAAACCCCTGGATTGGGCGATAAAATCGAACTTCGCATTTCTGACTGGATTTTAAGTTTTACAAACCAAGTTATCGTACCCGAAAGCCTAAAAGATTGGGCAGTCAAAAAGATGGCGGTAAATTCGACCAATTTTCCGGCGCAACCATTACGCCGCGCGCGATTGTAAATCAAGTAAAACGCTCTACTCTCGTGATACTTGAAAATGAAGCACTACTCAACGAGATGGCAAAAAAATACGCGCAATAGGATATTTATTATGACTGATTTAACCGAAAAAACGACCGCACTTGATGAGCAAAGTGCGGTTGAAAATTCAGAAGAAATAACGCAAACGCCTTCTGTTTGGAAAGAAATCTTTATTCAGGGCGTATGGAAAAACAACTCTACCCTCGTGCAATTATTGGGGCTTTGTCCGCTGTTGGCTGTTTCAAGTACTGCAACAAATGCATTAGGTTTAGGCTTGGCGACTATGTTGGTTTTAACCTGTACAAACACCGTTGTTTCGCTCTTTCGTAAGCAAATCCCTCATGAAATCCGTATTCCGATTTATGTGATGATTATTGCCACCACCGTAACCGTGGTGCAATTATTGATGAATGCTTATACCTATACACTCTATCAAGCACTCGGGATTTTTATTCCTTTAATCGTGACTAACTGTATCGTCATCGGTCGAGCCGAGGCCTTTGCCTCTAAAAATAGCATTGCACATGCTGCCTGGGATGGTTTTTCAATGGGGTTAGGCATGGCATTAAGTATCACTGTATTAGGTGCGCTACGTGAAATCCTAGGCCAAGGTACCCTTTTTGAAGGCATTGAAAACTTATTTGGTCAAGGCGCCAAATTCCTTACATTACATATTTATCACGCTGATAGCAGCTTTTTACTCTTTATTCTTCCGCCAGGTGCGTTTATTGGATTAGGCATTCTACTGGCGATTAAAAACCGAATTGATATGAAAAAATGAACCAAGCTAAACGAATTGAAATCCTCACTCGACTTCGGGAGCAAAACCCGCATCCCACTACGGAATTAGAGTATAATTCGCCTTTCGAATTACTCATCGCTGTGATTTTGTCAGCTCAAGCGACCGATAAAGGCGTGAATAAAGCGACAGCAAAATTATTCCCTGTGGCAAATACCCCACAAGCTATTTTAGATCTCGGCTTAGAGGGGTTAAAAGAATACATTAAAACCATCGGGCTTTATAACAGCAAAGCAGAAAATATTATTAAAACCTGCCGTGATTTAGTTGAAAAACACAACGGTGAAGTACCTGAAAGTCGTGAAGCCTTAGAAGCCCTTGCGGGAGTCGGCAGAAAAACGGCGAATGTCGTGTTAAATACCGCTTTCGGCCACCCGACTATTGCAGTAGATACTCATATTTTTCGCGTATGTAACCGCACGAATTTTGCCCCAGGTAAAGATGTGGTGAAAGTAGAAGAAAAACTGCTCAAAGTTGTGCCTAAAGAATTTAAAGTCGATGTGCATCACTGGCTTATTTTGCACGGACGTTATACATGTGTTGCCCGCAAACCTCGCTGCGGATCTTGCATTATTGAAGATCTCTGCGAATACAAAGAAAAAACAGATTATTAAACGAATAAAAGCAAACGGAAAATATTATGACAACAAACAATCAATCTCGCCAAACGTGGTCTAGCCGACTAACTTATGTGCTCACCGTTGCGGGTGCGACAGTTGGCTTTGGGGCAACGTGGCGCTTCCCTTATTTAGTGGGTGAAAATGGCGGCGGTGCCTACGTACTCCTCTTTTGTATCGCGATGATTGTCATTGGTATCCCGATGATTTTAGTAGAAAATGTTATCGGACGCCGTTTGCGTGTGAATTCCATTGATGCCTTTGGCGACAAAATCCAAGATAAAGGTAAAAACATCTCCAAATATTGGAAGATTCTTGGTTACATGGGGCTTCTTGGCTCATTTGGTATCATGGCTTATTACATGGTATTAGGTGGTTGGGTGATGTCTTATATCATTAGTCTGGTGAATAACACCCTTGATATTAGCGCCCCAATTACAAAAGAAGTGGCCAAAGATTTCTACGATTTACACATCAGCAACAGCCCATGGGAAATCATGCTTTATACCTTCCTGTTCGTGGCGGTAAATTACATTATTTTGGCAAAAGGTATCATCGGCGGGATTGAACGTTCTGTAAAATACTTAATGCCATTACTATTCATCTTCCTAATTGGTATGGTAATTCGTAATCTTACCTTACCGGGTGCAATGGAAGGTGTGACTTTCTACTTAAAACCAGATTTCAGCAAAATTACACCTAAGTTATTCATCTTCGTATTAGGCCAAGTATTCTTCGCATTAAGCCTTGGTTTCGGTGTATTAATTACCCTCTCCAGCTATTTGAACAAAGAAGAAAACCTTATTCATACAGCCGTTATTACTGGTTTCACCAATACCATTATCGCTGTTCTATGTGGTTTTATGATCTTCCCATCATTATTCACATTCGGCATTGAGCCTAATGCAGGCCCAACCTTGGTTTTCCAAAGTTTACCGATTGTTTTCTCACATTTATGGGCGGGTAAATTCTTTGCTATCGTCTTCTTCGGCTTATTGCTTATTGCCGCATTAACCACATCAATTACGATTTACGAAGTCATCATCACCGCATTACAAGAAAAAAACTCAGAATGCGCCGTGGTAAAGCGATTTTTGTTACCTTAATGGGGATTTTTCTTATTAGGTAATGTGCCATCTATTCTTGGTGATAACCTTTGGAAAGATTTCACCATTTTCGGTAAAAGTATTTTCGATGCCTTCGATTTCGTCAGCGGCAATATTCTCTTTATGTTGACCGCACTTGGCTGTGCCATTTTCGTTGGTTTCGTGTTAAAAGACGATGCAAAAAAAGAGCTATCACCAACGCCAAATTCACTTTTTCACCACAATCTGGTTTAACTATGTCAAATTTGTAGTTCAGTGATTATTTTTGGTGATTTTTTTATCAGTAACCTTATTTAATTAAGTCAGTGAAGCTCTTAAGAAAAAGCTAACCGAAGTTGAAATATTCGGTTAATTTCATGATTTTATTAACAGGATAATTTATGCCCCTAAAGAAAATAATGCTTATCAGCATATTATCACTAGTTAGCATCAATATTTTTTTGCCGACTTTAAAGACAATAAAATTACAGAAGAATACTTTGGTGGCATTTGGAAATATGATAGCCAAAATCCAGCCGCTAAAAATCTTCCAGAAACCATAGAACTTGCTCAATTTATTTTTTTGAACCAGATACAAAAATCCTGCAATGGCCATGCATATAGCATGATATTTAATTTTTTTCTAATGGGAGGGAAATTCATAAAGACTTGCCCAAACTCCAAAAAGCGTTATTTAAGAAAACAGAAAATAAACAATTATTTTTTTAAAAAAATAATTGAAGAACAAACAACATTATTTAAAAAGATAAATTAACTTTTTATCCTATTCTAATGACAGAATGTGACCGTCAAAAAAAGTATTATTTTATTATCAAGTCCAAATGAGGGTTTAGTTATTGGTCATGATAAAGCTAATATAGAAAAAGATTATGCAATTAAGATCTTTCGTTGATTTAAGAAATTGGCAAAAGAGACATAATCAGTGATTATAAGCTTTTTATTTTTAAACCTGATTTAACAAAAAGTGCGGTCAAAATTTTCCTAGGTTTTAAACATACTCCTAAAAATGACCGCACTTTTTATTTAATTAAATATACAGAACTCTGCTACTTTCCTTCTGCTTGTTTTTTCTTTTCCTCTAATTCTTCCCAGCGTATAAACGCCGTTTCAAGTTCGGCTTCGGTATCCGCTAATTCCTTAAGCTTCGTATCCGTTACATCATGGGCTTGTTGGAAAAAGTGAGGGTCACCAATTTCAGCTTGAAGTGCGGTGATTTTTCTCTTCCAATTCTTCCAATAATTGTGGTAGCTGTTCTAACTCACGTTGTTCTTTATAAGAAAGTTTAACGGATTTTCGGCTTTTTGAGAAACAACGTCATTTTTAGCCGCACTTTCTTGTACTTTTGGTGCTTCTTTTTTTGACTTTTTGGGCTTCTTGCTCTGCTTTCATCGCCAAATAATTGGCTTGTTGTCCTTTTGCATCAAAGAAACCGCCTACGTATTTATTTAATACGCCGTCACCTTCAAAGAAATAACACTCCGTCGCGACGTTATCAATAAACTGACGATCATGGCTGACAATCAACAAGGTGCCTTGATAATCCGTGAGGATTTCTTCCAGTAATTCTAAGGTTTCTACATCCAAGTCATTGGTTGGTTCATCGAGAATCAGTAGATTATTCGGTTTCAGTAATAATTTTAGCCAATAACAAACGATTACGTTCACCACCAGAAAGGGCTTTTACGGGTGTCATCGCTCGTTTTGGTGGAAATAAGAAGTCCTGCAAATAGCCCTAATACATGACGTTTTACACCATTGACTTCAATATCCTGCTTGCCATCGGCAACGTTATCCATTACCGTTTTTTTCTGGATCAAGATCAGCGCGATATTGGTCAAAATAAGCGATATCTAATTTTGTACCACAATGAATGCGGCCACTCGTTGGTTTAATTTCACCTAATAAAAGTTTAATAAAGGTGGTTTTCCCGCAGCCATTTGGACCCACTAAAGCAATTTTATCGCCACGTAAAATGGTCGTGCTGAAATCTTTGAGAAGTTGTTTGCCTTCAATTTCATAGCTCACATCTTCCATTTCAAACACGATTTTTGCCAGAGCGACTCGAGTTATCTAATTGTAACTTAGCAGTACCCATCACTTCACGACGTTGACGACGTTCTTCACGCATGGCTTTTAAAGCGCGCACGCGGCCTTCATTACGCGTACGACGCGCTTTAATCCCTTGACGAATCCAAACTTCTTCTTGCGCTAAACGCTTATCAAAAAGGTCATTTTGCAATGCTTCGACACGTAAGCTTTCCTCTTTAGCGGTGAGGTATAAATCATAGTTACCTGGATAAGACACTAATTTCCCGCGATCTAAATCAACAATACGAGTCGCCATTTTGCGGATAAAAGAACGGTCGTGGGAAATAAACACAATACTTCCGGTAAATTCTAATAAGAAGTTTTTCTAACCATTCGATTGCATCTACGTCCAAGTGGTTGGTCGGTTCATCTAATAACAAAACATCGGGATTACACACCAACGCACGAGCAAGAGCGGCTTTACGCAACCAACCACCCGATAAATCGGCTAATTTAGTATCAGGATTTAACTCGAGTTTTTGCAATACTTCATTGATTTTATTTTCAAACTGCCAACCGTTGGCATGCTCTAATTTAGCTTGCACTTGTGCCAGTTGGTTAAGAATTTGTTCACTGTAATTTTGTGTCAACTCTTGTGAAATATGGTGATATTCCTTTAGTAAATCCGCTAAATGCTCAATGCCTTCCGCCACATAATCAAATACATTCCCTTCAGCATGGCGAGGCGGGTCTTGTTCTAAACGCGAAACCACTAAATCTTTTTCATACTGCACTTTGCCGTCATCCATAGTGACTTGCTGTGCAATAATTTTTAATAACATTGATTTACCTGCACCGTTACGCCCCACCAAACATACGCGCTCATTCGGTTCAATATGAAGCTCTGCGTGATCAAGTAAAGGGGTGATCACTAAAAGAAAGATAAGCGTTAGTTAAACTAATTAATGCCACAAAATTGTCCTATAAATTCAAAATATCAATAAAAATAACCGCACTTTAGAGTTGATGATAAACCTTTAAGGCATAAGCATCTGACATGCCCGCGATATAGTCACAAATAATACGTTTTTTACCCTGCTCTGGTGCATTTCTCCAACGATTAGCGGTATTCGTTGGCAATAAACGTTCGGGGTCAGACTCAAAAATCTGAAACATTTCCGTGAGAATGCGTTGGCCTTTATATTCAATACGTTGTGTTTCAACATGGCGAATCACATATTTCCACACAAACTTTTTAAATACATTTAATGCCGCAATCACATCTTGCGGTAGTTCTGCGTTATAACGTAACAAAGGTTCATCAAAATTGCCGGTGACTTTCCAACGCACATGAGTAATAAAGAAATTCACTAATGCACCAATGGCATTTTTACGCTCGAAATGATGGTTGGAGAATAATCGTTGGCTGACTTGCTCTATATTTTTTGCTAGCCAATCTGAAGGAATCGTTTTAAGTTCAGCCAATGCTTCTTGCCATTGATGTTGATTTACGACACCGGTCACAATCGCATCTTCTAAATCATGTACGCCATAGGCAATATCGTCTGCCAATTCCATAATGCTGCAATCTAACGATTTAAATTGTGTTTTTAAAAACTCAGCAGGATTTAACCGCACTTTTTGAAATGAACCAAACAAAGTGCGGTCATTTTCAGAAAGGTTTTGCAACAACCAAGTAAACATTGTGACGTCATCACGGAATAACCCTTTTCCAGGCTTCCAGTCGCTAATTTTGACATAACGCGGATCAGCGTTTTCAGTATGCGGCAACTGGGCATATTGCGGGGAAGATAAGTCTAAAATATTCGGATATTTCACCACGCCTAAAATGGCACGACGCGTTAAATTCATCCCAGCCGTTTCAGTATAAGGCTCAAGTTTAGTAATAATACGAAATGTCTGCGCATTGCCTTCAAAACCACCATGATTACGCATCATATAATTGAGCGCTACTTCCCCACCATGGCCAAACGGAGGATGACCAATATCATGCGCAAAGCACAAACTTTCAATTAAATCATTGCTTGGTAATAAAGGTTTGAGTTGTTTCTGTAATTCGCTTTTTTCAATATGAAGCAGGTCTGAAATAGCAACATAACTTTCCGCAAATTTTAATTGGGAAACAAGGCTGCTACCGATTTGTGCCACTTCAAGGGAATGGGTTAAACGAGTACGATAAAAATCATTTTCGCCCACAGCATGAATCTGTGTTTTGGCTTGTAAACAACGGAAAGCGGCAGAATGTAAAATCCGCCCGCGATCACGACGAAATGGTGGTCGGTGATCTTTTTCGCGAGGCGGATCAGGAAGGAAACGTTCAGTCCAAAAATCAGCTAATTGGGTTTTCATAAAAATAGACGAATAACATGGAATACTAAGGGTGCTAAAATGGAGCTCATAATACCGCAAAGTACCAAAGAAATCGAACTATAACTACCGGCTTTTGGATCGGCTTCCATACAACTTACCGTACCTAATGCGTGAGAAACAGCACCAACAGATAAACCGACCGCTTCTTGTTGTTTAATCCCAACTTTTTTCAAAATGAGATAACCAAAAACAGACCCTTGTAAACCGGCGACAACCACACCTACCGCCGTCACGGCAGGAATGCCGCCTAAATGTGAAGCCACTTCCATTGCAATTGGCGTAGTAATTGATTTTGGTAATACCGTCGCAACCATTTCAGGGCTTGCCCCTAAAATAATGGCAAAAATAGCCCCTGTAAACATTGAGAATATTGAGGCCAAGGCGGCTACTGAAAGGATAATTTTTCCATTGTTTTCGCAATTTGACGAATTTGTTCATATAACGGTAATGCCAGTGCGACAATACTCAATCCTAATAAATTATTAATCGGTGCATTACCCTGCCATATAATCATCATAAGGAATACCGCTAACCACTAAAATCAGTACAAGAATGGATACCGTTAGCACAAAAGTATTGAAAATCATCGATTTCCAACGTTTACTAATTTGTAGTGCGAGCCAAAATCCGAAAATCGTTAAACCGGTATAAAGATAAATTGCATACTGCATAATAAAACCTTAGTCTGCTTGAAGATTGCGTCTTTTCCAATACTTTTTTTACGTTTATGGCTAAAAGATTGTTTGTAAAATAAATAGTTTCCTATAAATGCAATAACTAAAAGTGTCAGAACGGTACTGAGAATATTTGGAATAAGTAAAACTTTCCACTGGGCCACGAGTAAATCATAATATTTGATAATCCCCACGCTCACAGGCACAAAAAGGACCGCCATGTATCGGATCAGTAAGCTCGAACCGAAATAAATCCACTCCAAGTGAATTACATGAGTCGTTAAACCTAAAAAAAGTAATAACAATCCCCAAATGCTGCCTGGAATTCCCACTGGGATATAGTGAGAAATCAAATTGCCGAGTAGTAACATAATGTATAAAAATGATGAGCGAACGAGCAGAGTTGAACGCCTTTTTGGAGTAACATATTTCCTCTATCAACTTTTTTTAATAATAATTAAAATTTATTTTTACGCTTTTTTTGTTAAAATTACCCATTCATTTTTAGCTAAATTTTTGCGATGCAGATCAAAGAAATTCCAAAATGATTAAAAAAATTCTTCTTATTTTTTTAACCATAATTTTAACCGCACTTTGGACGCAATTTTTCAATCTCAGCAGAACGCCAAGTAGAATGCTGGGTCGTGAGGCGTAAGTGATGGCGACACCCTGACTTGCCTCTTACCCACTAAAAAAACAATTCAAAGTGCGATTACAAGAAATTGATGCTCCAGAAAAAAAGGCCAACCATTTTGGAAAGAAAGCCAAACAATATCTTTCACAGCTTGTTTTCAAACAAAAATGTGACGTTGTCAGTTTCGGGTTATGATCGCTACCAACGTATTTTTGGCAACGGTTTATCTACAAGAACAAAACATTAACTTAGAAATGGTGAAAAACGGCATGGCTTGGGTTTTATCCGCAATATGCTAAAAATCTAATCTACTTCCAGGCACAAGATTTTTGCCCAACAACAAAAAAATCGGACTTATGGCGAGATCCCAACCCTGTTGCCCCTTATGAATGGCGTAAACAGAAAAACACTCAAACACGGAGATAACCATGGCTTTTTGATTATCAATCATTTAAAAATGAATTCCCTTATTTTACATCGCCAAATGCCGTGGTCTATTTGGATAATGCAGCTACAGCATTAAAACCTCAAGCACTCATTGATGCAACGACTACTTTTTATCAATCGGCAGGTTCTGTGCATCGTAGTCAGTATGAAGCGGCGCAAACAGCACAATACGAAAATGCTCGTCACTTAGTTAAAACCTTAATTAATTCGGAAGATGAAAAAAAGCGGTAATTTGGACTTCTGGGAACAACTCATAGCATTAATTTGGTTGCTAACGGTTTACTCCCCTCATTGCATGCAGATGACGAGATTTTTAATTAGCCAAGCGGACCATCATGCTAATTTTTGTTACTTGGCACGAAACAGCGAAAAAAATGTGGGGCAAAAATTCAAGTGCTGCCTATTTTGGATAATTGGCTAATTGATGAAAATGCCTTAATTGCAGCATTGAATAAGAAAACCAAATTAGTGGCACTCAATTTTGTTTCCAACGTAACGGGAACGGAACAACATATCCAGCATTTAATTCGACTAATCCGTCAACATAGCAATGCGCTCGTTTTAGTGGATGCTGCTCAGGCTATTAGTCATATACAGATTGATTTACAGGCATTAGATGCGGATTTTTATTGCCTTTTCTGCGCACAAAATTTATGGCCCCAAACGGGATTGGTGTATTAAGCGGAAAAACTAAGCTCACTTTCCTTGCTACAACCGCTTTTTTTACGGCGGGAAAAATGATTGAGCTAGTCTCCCATGAATGTATTACCTTTGCTGATTTGCCTTATCGATTAGAGGCGGGCACACCGAATATTGCTGGCGTGATTGGCTTTGGTGCAGTATTAGATTGGCTTAAAAAATGGGATTTTCAGGCAGCCGAAGCACATGCCGTTACTCTTGCTGAACAAAGTAAAGTGCGGTTAAAAAACTATCCGAATTGTCGTTTATTCAATTCACCGCAAGCAAGTTCTGTAGTATGTTTTGTTTTTTTGATGGGATTGCAGCATCCGATCTTGCTACCCTGTTAAGTGAACAAAAAAATTGCGTTACGCGTTGGTGAACATTGTGCTCAACCTTATTTAGCCAGCCTTGGTGAGCGCACCACATTACGACTTTCTTTTGCACCTTATAACAGCCCACAAGATGTGGACGCTTTTTTTGCGGCATTAGATAAATCCTTAGAGTTATTAACATGCTAGAAAACATTAAACAGGCAAAAAATTGGGAAGATCGCTACCGTTTTATTATTCAAGCCGGTAAGCATCTCCCTCAACCTTCTCCTGATGAATTGACTCAAATGCGATCAATTCAAGGCTGTGAAGCGGGACTTTGGTTTAAGGCTATTCCACAAAATGATGATACGTTTCAATTTCAAGCTTACAGCGAGGCACGCATTATGAATGGTCTGTTATGGTTGTTGTTACAAAAACATCGACGGCCAAACGCGAGACCAATTACAACAATTTAATATTCGTCAATTTTTTGATGAGCTTGGTATTGCCTCTCGCTTAAGTGAAACCCGCTTAAACGGTTTAAAACAAATCGAAGAAATCTTACACAATCTGTAATTATGTATCTGATCGAACCTTTTTTTAAATTGACCGCCTTAGAAAATGATGTTAGCCAACAAAGCCGTTTGCTCAATGCAATCATCGACCAATGGCGTTATAACGGGCAAATTATCGGCCGTGAAATCCCGCTTTATTTGACGGAGGAAGACGGCGAACAAGGTTTTTGCAATGCGCGTTATTTGCCCTGAGCAAGATAGCCTTTTGCCCGAGAACAATAACCAAACTGTGAATCTGGCGATGGAACATGCTGAAAAGTGCGGTCTAAATTTTCAAGGTTTTCAAATTATTGCCGATGATTTAAATGCAGACAGCACTGCAGAATGCAGCCATCCTGCATGGCAGATACTTTATACCACACATTTGCAATCTTGCTCGCCATTACATAGCGGAGATGATTTCTCTCCAATTCCACTTTATAAACAGCTAAAAAATCAACCGCACTTAAGTCAAGATTTGATTAAATGGCAGGAAAATTGGCAGGCTTGCGATCAGCTACAAATGAATGGTTCGGTTTTAGAAAAAGAATCATTAAACGAAATTTCCGAGGTTAATAGCACGCTCAGCAAACATGGACGCTACCTTGCTGCTGAAATCGAAAAAGAAAACGGCATACCGACCTATTATTATTTATACCGTGTCGGAGGCCATTCTTTAGAATCAGAACAGCAACGCTGTTGCCCACAATGTGGTGGCGATTGGGTATTAGACGCGCCACTATTTGATGTAATTTACTTTAAATGCGACCAATGTCGATTAGTCTCGAACGTGTCATGGAATTTTTTATAACGCTTTCGTCATTTAGGAAAACAAATGAACTATCAAGATAAAAGCCTTCAATCTTTAAAACTCGGTCAAGCAACAGAATATGCTACGAATTATGACCGCACTTTGTTACAACCCGTGCCTCGTAAACTCAATCGTGATGGCTTAGGGCATTACCGAACAGCAGCCTTTTACCCAGGGGCCGATATTTGGACGACCTATGAAATTTCTTGGTTAAATCCAAAAGGTTTGCCACAAGTAGCCATTGCTGATGTGGAAATTGATTATCGCAGTGAAAATTTAATTGAATCGAAAAGCTTTAAACTCTATTTAAACAGCTTTAACCAAAGTAAATTTGCTGATTTTGCTAGCGTAGAACGTACTATGCGTGAAGACCTAAGCGCTTGTGCTCAAGGTGAGGTCAAGGTACGTTTACATCTATTATCCCACTATTACGGACAAAGTATTGATACTTTAACGGGTGATTGCATTGATGATCAGGATATCGAAATCCACAGCTATGAATTTGATGCAGATATTTTTGCAAAAATTGTACGTCTGATAACGTGGTGGAAGAAACCTTAGTAAGCCATTTATTGAAATCTAACTGTCTTATCACGAGTCAGCCGGATTGGGGAACCGTGCAAATTCATTATGTGGGCAAACAAATCGATCGCGAAAAAAACTTCTCCGCTACATTGTGTCTTTCCGTCAACATAATGAGTTTCACGAGCAGTGTGTCGAGCGTATTTTCTGTGACTTAATGCATTACGCCAAACCAGAAAAACTCACCGTCTATGCGCGTTATACACGCCGTGGTGGATTGGATATCAATCCATTCCGTTCTAACTTTGAGGCAATTCCACAAAATTTACGCTTGGCAAGACAATAAGTAAAAAGAAAAAGTGCGGTGAAAATCAACCGCACTTTTATTTTACACATGTCGTAAATCGTGAGCTTGTTGCAATAACTGACGACTCTCTTGTAAGAATTGTTCAGAATATTCTCCAAACCATTCTCTCACTTGATGGAAAGCATCAATAAATCCTTGGCGATCGCCTTTTTCAAAGAATTGTAATGCCTCTTCATACGTTTGTTTCAAGCTTTCAATCACATCTAAATTTTCTGGCTTATCCATGATAATATCGGCATAAAGTGCCGCATCTTGGGCAAATAGACGACCAATCATGGCTAATTCCAAACGATAAATCGGGGAAGATAGCGCCAATAAATTGCTTAAATTGACTGGTTGTTTAGAAAGATGCAGGCCATTCGCAAAAGTGGAAAAAGTGACGTAATGCTTGAATGTACGTCATATTGTGATCATGCTCCGCAGCATCAATTTGGTAAATTTTTGCGCCCCAGATTTGAATTTGCTCTAGTAGCCATTCATAACGTTCACTAAAGCGCCCATCACAACGCACAACTACTTGTTTTGCCATGCTCGCGATATCGGGACCAAACATTGGATGCAACCCAACTACAGCCCCTTTATGCACATCTAACATTTTGGCCAATGGCGCACGTTTCACGGAGGTGAGATCCGCCAGTAGCATATTCTCCGTTAAATAGGGCTTTAAACGTTCTATGGTTTCTAACGTGTGATCAATTGGCACGGAAACAATAACAACATCCGCATTCGTTAAAATGCGTTCTGCTACATCCCAATCATTGCGGTCTAAAATAGAAATAGGATAACCGGAAGCACGTAAATAGCGGGCAAATAATTGCCCCATTTTTCCGTAACCGCCGACAATAACAATTTTGTTAATAGCTGGATTCAGGGTTTTAAAACCAAATTGATTTTCATTGGAATAAGATTCACGCATGAAACGACGGAGTACATCTTCAATGAGTTGTGGAGAGATTCCCGCTTTCGCCGCTTCTTCTCGGCGTGCTTGTAACATCGCTAATTCACGATCTGGTGCATAAATCGGTAAACCTTTTTCGTGCTTAACTTTGCCTACCTGACTTACCAGTTCGAGGCGTTTAGCAAAAAGTTGAATCAGTTCACGATCGAGCGCATCAATTTCCTGACGTAAATGGTTAAGGACATCCATAATTCACCTGTAATATCTTATTTACATAGATTGCAATTAAAAGGTTACAGGTGAGATTACTGGAATTAAAAAAGAAAGGCAAATAGTTAGAGAGATTGCGTAATCAAGCGTTGCGGACGAATCACATTGTTATCATCTACAAGAGCTACGCCTAAAAAGATATTCTCGTCAGAAAACAACCGCACTTGACCATGTAATTTGGCTTCATTAGCAAATTTGACTCGTTGTCCAAAGCCGATACCTTTACTTTGCTTGGCATTTAGCTGTAATGCGGGTAATTTACTGACCGCTGTATCTGTCGGTAAAAGATGTTGATCGAGTTGAGCAAGATCATCTTGCTCTGCAAGCGCCTGCAAAGCATCCCATGTCATCATCTTTTCTGTTGGATAATCCGCAACTGCAGTTCGACGTAACACTGTCACATGAGCACCACAACCTAATACTTCACCCTAAATCATCCACTAATGTACGGATATAAGTTCCTTTAGAACAATGCACTTCTAAGGTTAGAAAAGGGGCTTGATACTCAATAAAGTTTAGTTCAAAAATCGTGATAGGACGTGCTTCACGTTCTACGGTAATGCCTGCGCGAGCATACTCATACAATGGTTTTCCATTGTGCTTTAATGCAGAAAACATAGTCGGCACTTGTAAAATATCACCACGAAATTGTTCAAGTGCGGTCAAAATTTGTGATGTTTCCACATTGACAGGGCGCGTTTCGACCACTTGTCCTTCTGCATCCGAGGTATCGGTACGTTCACCTAATTTTGCTGTAACCACATAGCGTTTATCTGCATCTAATAAAAACTGGGAAAACTTTGTCGCTTCGCCTAAGCAAATAGGTAACATACCGGTTGCTAATGGATCGAGCGCACCGGTATGTCCCAGCTTTATTCGCTTGGAATAAGCGTTTCACCTTTTTGCATAATGTCATTAGATGACATACCTTGTGGCTTATCTAATAAAAATACGCCATCAATATCACGTCCACGCTTGCGAGGTCTCGACATTAGTCATTTTCCTCAACATGTTTTTTTCTCGTCTTCACGTATCACGTTTGTCACTAAATTAGACATACGCATCCCTTCGACTAAGGATTGATCGTAGAAGAAACGAATTTCCGGCACAATGCGTAAGCGCATTGCTTTACCCACTAATGAACGGATATAAGGTGCTGCTTTTTCTAACCCTTTCATGCCCTGTGCAATCGCCACTTCATCATGATCAAACAAAAATGTGACAAACACTTTTGCATAAGCTAAATCGCTTGATACTTCTACATCTGACACAGTTACCATGCCAATACGGGGATCTTTTACTTCCCGTTGTAAAATGATGGCGATTTCTTTTTGTAATTCTTGTGCAACACGATCGCTGCGTTTAAATTCTCTTGCCATAATATTTCTCTTATTAAAAAGCGGTCAAAAATACGTTGAATTTTGACCGCTCTTTTTATCGATTAGATTGAACGTTTAATTTCAACGACTTCAAACACCTCGATTTGGTCGCCGACTTTTACGTCATTGTAGTTTTTAACGCCGATACCACATTCCATACCATTACGAACTTCAGAGACGTCATCTTTAAAGCGACGGAGAGATTCCAATTCACCTTCAAAGATTACCACGTTATCACGTAATACACGAATTGGGTTGTTACGTTTTACTACACCTTCAGTCACCATACAACCCGCGATTGCACCAAATTTCGGATGTTTAAACACATCACGCACTTCAGCCAAGCCAATGATTTCTTGTTTGAATTCAGGTTGTAACATACCGCTCATCGCTGCTTTCACATCATTTAATAGTTCATAAATGATAGAGTAATAACGAAGGTCAATATTTTCTGCTTCGATAATACGGCGAGCAGAAGCGTCCGCACGTACGTTAAAGCCAACAATAATCGCATTAGAGGCTGCCGCTAGGGTTGCATCAGTTTCAGAAATACCACCGACACCAGAACCAACAACTTTCACTTTCACTTCATCAGTAGAAAGATCTTGTAACGATTGAATAATCGCTTCCACAGAACCCTGTACGTCTGCTTTCACGATGATATTCAGTTCAGCAACATCACCTTCAGCCATATTACTAAACATATTTTCAAGTTTCGCTTTTTGCTGACGAGCAAGTTTCACTTCACGGAACTTACCTTGACGGTGTAATGCTACTTCACGTGCTTTTTTTCTCATCACGTACTACAGTTGCTTCATCACCCGCTGCTGGTACACCAGAAAGACCTAACACCTCAACCGGGATTGATGGGCCTGCTTCATCGATTTCTTTACCGTTTTCATCTCGCATTGCACGAACACGACCGTATTCAAAACCGCAAAGTACAATATCACCTTTACGTAAGGTACCAGATTGAACAAGAATGGTTGCAACTGGACCACGACCTTTATCAAGGTAAGATTCAATCACTACACCGCTTGCCATGCCATCTTTTACAGCCGTTAATTCAAGTACTTCTGATTGAAGCAAGATGGCATCTAATAAGTCATCAACACCGGTACCTTTCTTCGCAGAAACAGGAACAAATTGCACATCACCACCGAATTTCTCAGAAATCACTTCGTGTTGAAGTAATTCTTGTTCTACGCGGTCTGGATTTGCTTCTGGTTTATCAATTTTGTTCACCGCAACCACTAAAGGCGCACCTGCAGCTTTCGCGTGTTGAATCGCTTCAATGGTTTGAGGCATCACACCATCATCTGCCGCAACAACAAGAACGACGATATCCGTTGCTTTCGCACCACGTGCACGCATTGAGGTAAATGCGGCGTGTCCCGGCGTATCTAAGAAGGTGATCATTTTGCCGTCATCCATTTCTACGTGGTACGCACCGATGTGCTGAGTAATACCACCCGCCTCACCTGCTGCAACTTTCGCTTTACGAATATAGTCAAGCAATGAGGTTTTACCATGGTCAACATGACCCATGATCGTTACAACTGGTGCACGAGTCACTTTTTCTGCGTTAACATCACGATCGCCTAATACTTCTTCTTCAAGTTCATTTTCATTACGAAGAATCACTTTGTGACCCTAATTCTTCAGCCACTAACTGTGCTGTTTCTTGGTCAAGCACTTGGTTAATGGTTACCATTTCGCCCATCTTCATCATTGCTTTGATGATTTCAGTCGCTTTGGTTGCCATTTTTATTCGCTAATTCTGCAACGGTAATCGTTTCACCAATAACAACATCCTGTTTCACAACCTGAACAGGTTTTGTGAAGGCTTGTTGTAATGCTGCACCTTTCTTACCATTTTTTTACCTTTACCGAATTTACCGTCTTTTTTTGATTTTTTTACGGTTAGATTCGCGCTCATTTTTATTGCCGCCTTTCACGTCATCGCGTTCTTTTTTTCGCTTTAGCAACTTTATTTTTGCCACGACCACGATTTTTCATTACGGCGTTCTTCTTCGTCTTCAGCTTCTAAAGCATAACGAGAGCTTAAATTGTAATCGGTATAATCTTCTGATGCGCTTTCATTGCTTGACGTATCCGCTTCAGCATAACGTTTAGCATCTTCAGCCGCTTTACGCGCTTGCTCTTCTGCTTTTTGGCGAGCTAGCTCTTCCGCTTTGCGACGGAGTTCTGCTTCTTCCGCTTTACGTTTTTCTTTTTCAGGATCAACAGATTTAGGTTTATTTTCAACCGCACTTGGTGCTGGTTTCGCAGCTTTTTCTGCTTCAGCCTTAGCTTTTTCGGCTTTCGCTTTTTCAGCGGCTAAACGTGCTTTTTCTTCTGCTGCTTTCTTTTCAGCTGCTTCAGCTTCTTGCTGGGCTTTTAATTTTGCTGCTTCTTCCGCTTTTTTTAGCGGCATCTGTTGGTACTGTACGTTTTTTTACGTACTTCAACTTGTACCGCTTTTGCTTTACCGCCAGCAGTAGCACTGCTTACAGTTATTTTTGTTCTGCGTTGAATACTTAGTTTTTTCGGTGCATTCGCATCCGCATTTTTTACATCTTCAGTCATCATTAAACTCCTTACTCTTCGCTAAACCAGCAAATATTACGCGCAGCCATAATAAAGTCAGCGGCTTGCTCTGCGGTTAATTCTTCAATATCAGCTAAATCATCTACACCTTGCTCCGCAAGTTCTTCAAGTGTAGTAATTTGTTTTTCAGCTAATTTAAAGGCAATGTGACGATTCATGCCTTCAAGATTTAATAAACGATCTTCGATATTTCGCTTTTTTTCAAAGGCTTCTTCTTCTGCCGCTGCGGCTGCAGTAATGGCATCTTTTGCTCGACCTTGTAACTCTTCGATAAGATCTTCATCTTCTAAACCATCAATTGCAGTCAGTTCACTCACAGGAACATAAGCTACTTCTTCTAATGAAGTAAAAGCCTTCATCTACTAAGATTTGAGCAAACTCTTCATCAAGACCCTAATTTATCCATAAATAAATTTAATACTTTGGTATCTTCTGCTTGATGTTTTTTTCATTTAGTTGTTCGGTAGTCATTACGTTTAATGTCCAACCGGTTAATTGTGTCGCTAAACGTACATTTTGACCGTTACGACCAATTGCTTGTGCTAAGTTGTCAGCATTAACCGCAATATCCATTGAGTGGTTATCTTCATCAACAATGATAGAAGTCACATCAGCTGGTGCCATCGCATTGATCACATATTGTGCTGGATTATCATCCCAAAGTACGATATCCACACGTTCGCCACCTAATTCATTGGTAATCGCTTGAACGCGTGCACCACGCATACCCACACATGCACCAACTGGGTCGATACGTTTATCATTTGATTTCACCGCAATTTTTGCACGAGAACCAGGATCACGTGCGGCACCACGGATTTCAAGCATTTCTTCGCCGATTTCTGGTACTTCAATACGGAATAACTCGATTAACATTTCAGGTTTTTGCACGAGTCACAAATAATTGTGCGGTTTTGCTTTCTGGATTCACTTTATAAAGCACACCACGTACACGATCACCTGGACGGAAAGTTTTTCACGTGGAAGCATATCTTCACGCATAATCACGGCTTCAGCTTTATTGCCTAAATCTAAAAATGATGCTTTCACGATTTACTTTTTTTCACCGTCCCCAGTAACAATTTTGCCTTCTTCAGAACGGAATTGCTCAACCACTTTTTGCACGTTCTGCTTCACGGATTTTAGTGCTGATTACTTGGCGAGCAGTTTGCATTGCAATACGGTCAAATGCGATAGACTCAATTTGATCTTCGACATAATCACCGATTTGAATATTAGGGTCTTCAAATTGTGCCGCTTCTAATGTCATTTCTTTTGTTGGCACTTTAACTTCATCAACCACCAACCAACGACGGAATGTATCAAACTCACCCGTTTTAGGATTGATAGATACGCGAATATCGGTTTCATAGTCATATTTTCTTTCTTCGTTGAAAGTGCAATCGCACTCTCTAACGCTTCAAAAAAAATCTTTTTCACGTGGTAATAACTTCTCGTTAGATACTGCTTCAGCAGCTAACAAAATCTCTTTACTCATTTTCCTTTTTCTCCTTTAAAATTTTGCGATTACATTGGCTTTTTGAATGTTGCCAAAAATAAGAACTTGTTCCTGACCATCAACAATAAGTGTCAACATGTCATTTTCAATTTTTTCCAACTTACCTTGCCATTTACGACGATCTAAAACAGGAATACGTAAATGCACGGCGATATCCTCACCCACATAACGTTGGAATTGTTCAAGCGTAAATAATGGACGATCAAGACCTGGTGATGATACTTCTAGGTTATATTTATCCGCAATCGGATCTTCCACGTCTAAAATCGCGCTCACTTGACGACTTACATCAGCACAATCATCAACGCCTACGCCACCTTCTTTATCAATGAATAAACGCACGGTCATAAAACGACCCTGCACGTTGGCATTCAATCCCCCAAAGTTCGCAGCCCTAAGTCTTCTACTGCACCTTGAAGCATCTCTTGCAATTTTTTTGTTCTAATGTTGCCAATTTTTGCTCCTAATCTCAAAATTCAGACATAAAAAAAGGGTTAGGTTCGTCAATGAACCTAAGCCCAGTTTCTAAATTTCTCGTACAAAAAAACCCCAAATTTGGGGTTCTTTTTACTGAACTTGTTATTGGTTGCGGGGGCCGGATTTGAACCGACGGCCTTCGGGTTATGAGCCCGACGAGCTACCAAGCTGCTCCACCCCGCGTCCGAAATATGCGGGTGTATTATAGTGATTCTAAATCAAAAAGATCAAGCGATTTCTGCTAATTTTTCTTGAAAACGTAAGATTTTTTTGACCGCACTTTGCTTCCATCTAAAGTGAAATTAGAATCCCAAACCAGTACTTAGCCCGACACCTACGCCAACCCCATTACTTCCTCCACCGGCGCCAACGCCAACAGAACAAGCACTCACCAAAGCACTTAATACAGCCACTAAAAATAATTTTTTCATAGATTTTCCTTTGTTAAATGTTCAAATAACCGATAAACGGCCAATAAGTCCGTTCCTGCAATCGGTTTGAACGGAAGTAAAAGATAATAAAACGACTTAAATTTTTTTGCACATACGCTAACACATTTGTCTAATAATTAATAGGACTAGACTCTTTTAATTAGTAACAAGAATATTTTCTTTTATTAAAGTTTTTATTGTGTCGTGAAAAGATAAGCGATACATTCTACAAAAATTTTTCATTCTTTTTCAATCAAGGAGAAAAATATGCAGTGTTTGAAAAAAGTGCTCACCATACTGACATTAGGTTTCTGCACGCTATCTGTACAAGCCTCTCCATTCAGTATTAGCGAGCAACAAATTAACCAATATTTAAGTGAAAAAGGCACGATTAATGATAAGCTCGGTATTCCAGGATTATTTTCTGTCGATTACGCACTGAAAGATTTGGTGACTCAAATCGGGCAAACTGAAAGCAATCGTGTTGAAATGAGTGGTTTGGCTGATACGCTTATTCGTTTATCCGGTAAGACTTACCCAGCTAAATTGCATTTAACCTTTGATGCTGTTCCTGAATATAACGCAGAAGAGGGGGCACTTTATTTAAAAAATCTGCGGATTTTACGCTGGTCTGGTGAACCTAATAGTGTGATGGATCAACTCCAAGATGTTATGCCGCTATTAAGCGATGGTGTGGCAGCCTTATTAAGTCGGATGCCAGTTTATACCTTGGATGAAAGTGATATGAAACAAATGCTGATTAAGAAATTTGCCAAAGAAATAAAAGTTGAGAAAGGCAGATTAGAATTAATTGGTGGAATGTTTTAACAAATAAGGGCGTATTAAACGCCCTTTTTTATAACTCAATGATAGCTCGCAAACCTTGAATTTGTCCGTTAGCTTCAATATTTTCTAATCGGAAACGGTAGTGATGCAATTCTGCTATTCTTGCCACAATAGACAATCCAAGCCCACTTCCCTTTTCATTTTGTCCTGCAGGACGATAAAAACGCTGCCCTAATTTTGCTAATTCTTCTGGGTCAACACCACCACCATTATCTTCAATAAGAATTTTACGAGGCTGTAAAATCACACGAACCTGAGTGCCTTGAGGACAATATTTAATGGCATTATCCAATAAGTTTCGTAGCATTTGTGCAAGTAATAATGGCTGCCCTTGCTTAACGGCAGGATCTCCCCGATGATCAAACTGCAATTCGATTTGGCGTTGCTGTGCACTGAAATACAACTCACCGATAAGTGAAGTTATAATTTCTGACCAATGAATAGGCTCCTGATGATTTAATTCTTTAAGATTATCTAATCGGGAAAGCGTAAGAAGCTGTTCAATTAATTGGGTTGCTCGGTCGATACCTTGGGTTAAATGCGCTAAGGCCATTTCACGAGTTTGTGCATCATCGCCAGCCAACTGTGCGACTTCCGTTTGAATACGCAATGCCGCTAATGGGCTACGTAATTCATGTGCTGCATCAGAAACAAAACGGCGCTCCCGTTCCAACTGCTCACTGGTACGTGTGAAAAATTGATTTAAGTTTTGGACTAACGGTAGAAATCTCTGTTGGTACATCATCGGTTTCTAATAACGATACATCACCTGGTCGGCGAGCTTGTACGTTTCGACTCAATCGATTAACTGGTTTTAAGGCACGATAAATCACAATAAAAGCGACCAATAATAGTATTGGTAATCCAGCAAACCAAATTCCCTGTTTGGCTGAAAGACCATTTTATTGACCAACTCTTCGCGATATTCTAACTCTTGACCCACCGCAATGACAAGTTCACCTTTACCGACAGGTTGCCAATAAATCAGCCATTCATCGTCATCATCTAAAAATATGTTCTTTACTAAAACCCGTCTTTATTTTTGAAAAATAAATTTGTCGCCATTATCACCCATCAGTTAATAGTCTTTCACCTTTGTTTAGAAAAATATGGCAAAGGCTAAAAGCATCATTATCGTAATGACGTTTCTGTGGTTTAAATCCACCACGTGGAAAAGTTAGCATTTTCATCTAATAAGACATTTTTTTCAAATCAGAGGTTGCTAAACGCTCAGCAAAAAGCACTTGTTGTGCATTAAACACATCTTTAGCTTCTTTTTTTGACGACCGTCCATGCAACAGCTGTGGCAATGCACCACACGCAAAGTGCGGTCACACTTAAACCGATTAAGAGACGAAAAACTCAGTCGTTTATTTTTTTCATTAACTTGTCCTAAAGCATAGCCTACGCCATGTACAGTACGAATAAATTGTTTACCCAGTTTTTGACGCAAATTATAAATATGTACGTCCAATGCACCACTACTTAATTCTTCATCCCAATTTGACAGTTTTTCTTCAATGGTCGCACGAGAAAGTACTCGCTCTTTATTCAGCATAAAAAGCTCGAGTAATTTATACTCACGCCCGGTTAATGTAATTTCATCTTCATTCAACCAAGCCTTACGTTGAGCAGGATCAAGTTTTACATTGCCATGCTCAATCTGAGGTTTAACTTGCCCATAACGACGACGAATTAATGCTTGCAATCGCACTACCACTTCAGCCAAGGCAAAGGGTTTGCAAAGATAATCATCGGCACCTTGTTGAATGCCTTTAATGCGTTCATCCAATGTATCACGTGCAGTTAAAATCAATACAGGTACATCTTGATTATTTGAACGCCATTGTTTTAATACATCCAAACCATCTAGTTTAGGCAGGGTTAAATCCAATACCACCGCATCATAAGGCGCGCCGATTAAAGGCATTTAATCCACTTTGACCCATCGGTAAACCAATCTACAATAAAGCCTGATTTTGTTAAACCAATTTGCAGACCATTGCCGATCAGAGGATCGTCTTCTACTAATAAAACTCGCATAATATTGACCGCACTTTTATCTTTCTCAAAACAAAAAATGGCAGGCTTTTGCCCACCACTTCAAGTTATATGAATTATTGCGCTTTTTCAACGCTAATTACTTCAAGCTCTGGTTTTTTTCAAAAAGGTTCATTATCCAATTTACCGTAAACGCGGATTTTATCCTGAGGTCCCACATTTAAACCATTCCAAACGCGCTTTTTAATTTCCAATTTGATTTGGTCTGTGCCATCGGTGAAAACATATTCATCACCATCAATTTGTTGAGTGATGTTACCGACTAAGGTAATCATAGAATTATCTTTCGCAGATAATGCTTGTTTAACAGTAAGTTGTTGACCTTGATCACCACCTTGGAAGCCACCTTGTGCAGTGTTGCCATTAAAAACCAGCAAATGCCGCTGAAGTAGATAAAGCTAAAAAGGGTTGCTAAAGCAAAATTTTTTTCATCATGTTCTCCTAAATAGAATTAAGCATAAATTAATCATGTTTCAAAGCGAAGGATTATCCTCATTGCCGCCTTGTTGATGCTTATTAAACACAACAAATCTTAATGAAATCTTAAGCAACCTTAAGATTTTTAAATTTTTTTAAAATCACCAACAAAATCGCTCATTCACCAAGTTATCTTGGCGTTCTTTTTTTCCCATTTTCGCTTTATTTTTCAGGATTAGCAAAATAGCGGTCTTGCTCAACTAAACGTGCATCAAGTTTTGCCTCTGCTTCTTTTAATGCTTGTTTTCTATCTGGATGTTTGCTTGGTAATTGAGGTAAAAATACAGTCTGATACGGGTGATTTTTCACCCAGTCAATCGCATCTTGCGCTGCTTTGTGTTGCTTATTCAAATCACAGAACGCATAGGGATTAACATGCTGTCCCACTAATTGCCCAAATGCTGTGTTATTCGATACCGTTAATTTATCTAAATCCAACACATATAACGCGGTGATTAAACGGTTTTGCCCACGATAAAACCATTTTACTGCTTCATCACGTAAACCAAAATCATAAGCACGAGCAGAAAGTGCAAACATTGTCATCGGAGAAACAAAATCCACTTTTTTCTCAATAATATTGACCGCACTTTCAAAATCTTTTTGTGTATTTTTCAGTAATAACGCATCAATATCTTTGTTCACATTAATCTGTTCAAGTCGTCCCATCTCTGGCATCGTAATAAGGCTTTACATACATATCAATATGCTTAACCGGCTCTTTTGAAATCGAGCTACAAGCCGTTAATAAAAGTGCGGTTGAAATCCACGTTAATTTTAGAAAGGTTCGCATGTTCTTCCCTTATGATGAATATTAGCTCGCTATATTACAACAAAAGAGCCGTGAGTTTTACTTCTCTTTCTTCTATAATGAGCAAAATTTTGTTTTATTTTGTTTCATGAAAATCCATCTTATTCAGCGCCAAATCACCTTAGATTTCGATAACCAAACTTCTCTGCTTAATTTTTTAGAACAACATCAAATTCACCATGAATATCAATGTCGTTCAGGCTATTGTGGTTCTTGTCGCGTGAAGATCAAAAAAGGCAAGGTTTCTTACGCTGAAGCGCCCCTTGCCTTTATTCAACCCGATGAGATTTTACTGTGTTGTTGTCGGGTGGAAAGTGATTTAGAAATAGAACTATAAATTATTCAAATCCAACACGTCTGTCATATCAAACAATCCGTGAGATTGTTTTTCTAACCATTTACCTGCACGCACTGCGCCATTAGCAAATGTCATACGGCTTGATGCTTTGTGAGCAATTTCAACGCGCTCACCAATATCCGCAAACCAGACACTATGCTCACCCACGACATCTGAGGCACGAATGGTAGAGAAACCAATTTCATCACGTTTGCGTTCGCCTGTAATGCCTTCACGACAAAAATACGCCATGCGTTTTTCAAATCACGACCAAGGGTTTTTCGCAATATGTTCTCCCATAGAAAGTGCGGTACCCAGATGGTGCATCCACTTTGTGGCGGTGGTGCGCTTCAATGATTTCGATATCGCAATAATCGCCCATCACTTTGGCGGCTTTTTCTAATAGTTTAAACACCAAATTCACCCCTACACTGAAGTTTGAGGCAAATACAATGGCAATTTTTTTCTGATGCAGCTTGAATTGCGGCTTTACCTGCATCATCAAAACCCCTGTGGTACCAATTACCATCTTTTTTTGTTATTAGCGACACAAAATGCGATATGCTCAAGCGTGCCTTCTGGACGCGTGAAATCAATCAGCAAATCAAAAGTTGTCTTTTTTTCTGCATTTAAATCATCTGATACTTTGATACCTAATGCACCAATACCCGCAAGCTCACCAGCATCTGCACCCCACTAAAGAGGAACCTTTACGTTCAAAAAGCGGCACCTAATTCAGCTCCCTTCTGCATTATGTACGGCTTGAATTAATTGACGCCCCATTCTTCCGCCAGCCCCGGCGATCGCAATTTTTTTAATGTCATGTTTTGTCCTTTTTAATCAAATTAAAGCGTGTTGAACGCCACTATAAATTAAATAGATTCCGAAGAAAATAAAAATCAGCCCTGCTGCATTATCAATATAGCGACTATATTGGCTATAAAACTGTTTTGCAACAGAACGTGAGAAAAGCACCGAAATGATGTAGAAATATAAAAAAGTTTCTACGGTAATCACGGCAAGTGCGGTCAAAATTTGTGATGTTTCGGTAATATTCACTAAAACCAATGACATCACACTGCTGAAATAAATCACCACTTTAGCATTAGATAAATTGACCAATAAGCCTTTCATAATGCTCGTTAAAGTCGATTGATTTGATGTATTTGCATTCTGTTTTTCATCAAAGACCGCATTGGTTTTTACTTTTGCCATTTTAATGCCGAGATAAACTAAATACGATCCACCAAGCATCATCACAATGCCTTGAATAATTGGCATGGTGGCAAAAATAATGGCGAGTCCCTAAAACAGCAGCCGTTGCCCAGATTAATACACCAATGGTAATCCCAATCACGCCACCAATGGCTTCTCGACGAGAACTCATGGCAGAAACTCGGCTGACATAGAAAAAATCAGGGCCAGGCGAAAGCAAGCCAACAAGATGAATAATCATCAAATTTAGCATGGCAAGCCTACTATACGTAATATAGCAATCACGATAACAGCATAGATTGCTGCTAAAACATCATCCACCATAATCCCAAAACCGCTTTCCAGTTTTTGGTCAAAATAACGGATTGGATAAGGTTTTAAAATATCGAAGAAACGAAACAATACAAAGGCAATGACAATCCAAGGTAAATGATAAAGTTGGAATCGCCGCTAACACGATAAATACCCCAACAAATTCATCCCAAACAATGGAACCGTGATCATGAACGCCCATATCATCTGCGGTTTTTTGACATAGATAACAGCCAAGCGCAAAGCAAAGTGCGGTCAAAATTAAGAAGATTTTTAGTCCAAGGCAAGCTAATAATGCCGAACCTAAAATCGTTCCAGCTAAACTTCCCCATGTACCCGGTGCAGGACGAATGAGTCCTGAACCGAAACCTAATGCAAGTAAATGAACTGGATTTTTTAAGCTAACTCTATCAAGTGGTGAACTCTTCATTATTTATCCTTAAAATGATCGAAACCAGACGGCGCTTGATAATTGATTACTCGCCCATCTTTTAAAAAAGTAATCTGATTGTTATTTTTGCGGAACAATTTTTTTCCGATACAGGTACAAAGGTACATTCAACGCTTGAGATAACTTCTCAATCTCAGATTTTTTATTTGCGGGAATCGTAAAGCAAAGCTCATAATCTTCCCCGCCACTTAATGCAAACGCTTCTGTTTTTTCTAAGCTATATGTTTTTTTGAGTGATGTAGATAAAGGCAAGAAGGATAAATCAATCTCCGCAGAACATTGGCTTCTCGTTAAAATATGTCCCTAAATCAGCGACAAGACCATCTGAAATATCAATGCATGAATGCGCGACATCCACTAAGGCTTGACCTAATTCAACGCGTGGCGTTGGGTGAAAATGGCGTTTTTACTAAAAAAATTCAGTATCAAAATCGACCGCACTTTTACCCTGTAAGATCCAATTTAAACCCGCCGCGCTATCACCTAACGTGCCCGATACATAAATTAAATCTCCAACCTTCGCGTTATGTCGGAATAAAGCCTTTCCTTTTGGTACAAAACCTTGTGCCGTAATGGTTACAGAAAGTGGGCCTTTCGTTGTATCGCCACCAATTAACGTCACATCATATTGATTTAATGTATCAAACAAACTTTGACTAAATTGGCTTAGCCAGTTTTCATCAACTTCAGGTAATGTGAGTGCAAGAGAAATCCAAGCGGGTTTAGCGCCCATAGCAGCTAAATCACTTAGATTTGTCGCGATAGCTTTATACGCTAAATCTTGGGGAGAAATGGAAGATAAAAAAAATGCGTGCCCTTCGACCATTGTATCGGTGGTAATCGCAAGCTGATAGCCTTCTGGAATATGAGTGATCGCACAATCATCCCCAATACTGAAAATCAACAAAGTGTTGATTGCCTTTTTGTATTGAGAAATATCGCCCTATAAGATCAAATTCACCCGTACTCATTTTATCTGCGCACCAAAAAAACAAAGGGCAGACATTTGTCTACCCTACATTTGAATAATTATTTGCGACCCTAATGCAGGAGCGACTTTATCCAATACACCATTAATGTATTTATGGCTTTCATCTGCACCAAACACTTTCGCCACTTCAATTGCCTCATTAATCGCCACTTTATACGGTACATCTGGCTCAAATTGAAGTTCATAAACCGCTAAACGTAAAATCGCTTTTTCAATCGGATCTAATTCATCCAACGTGCGATCTAAATAATGGCTCATTGAAAAATCAACGGCTTCTACATTCGCAACGGTTTGACGGAAAAGGCGGCTAAAATAAGGTTTATCCACACCTTTTTAAATCTTGATCCACAACGAAAGTGAGTTCCACTTGTTCTGGTGCGTTACCAGAGAGCGCCCAAGAATATAATGCTTGAACGGCACATTCTCTCGCTCTACGACGTGGCGATACTTTTTTTACAGGTTCTTTTTTCTCTGTCATTGGAATTATGCCGCATCAATTTGTTGTAAAAGGTTCACCATTTCAAGTGCAGTTAATGCTGCTTCTGCACCTTTATTACCCTGCTTTAGTACCCTGCACGCTCGATAGCTTGTTCAATGTTTTCAGTCGTTAAAACACCGAATGCTACTGGGATTTCAGCTTGCATTGCGACTTGACCTAAACCGCTGCTTGCTTCGCCAGCTACATATTCAAAGTGAGCTGTACCACCACGGATTACCGTACCCAATGCCACGATTGCATCAAATTTTTTGCTTTCAGCTAAACGACGTGCTACTAATGGAAGTTCATACGCACCTGGTGCACGAACGATTGTGATATTCTCATCTTTCACTTGGCCGATACGTTTTTAATGCATCTACCGCACCTTCTAATAAACTTTCATTAATAAAACTGTTAAAACGAGCAATCACCACTGCGATTTTTAGCATTTGGCGCAGCTACCGCACCTTCTAAAACTTTCATACTTTTTTTCCTAATCTGAATGAACAATAAATTTGACGGTGGATTTTTAGCATAAAAAGAAACCCTGTGGAAATAATCCGACAGGGTTTTTCTATGAGTGGAAAAGAACTTACTTCTCGAGTTTTAACGGTTCAATTTTTCCAGATATTTTTTTCGCATATTCAAGAATCGTACGGTCTGATGAGAAGAAGCCCATATTCACCATATTTTGAATAGTACTTGCTATCCATGCATCACGATCTTGATATTTTTTATCTACCGCTTTTTGCGCTTCCACATAACTGCGGAAATCAGCAAAGGATTGATAATAATCGTGGTATTGTAAACCTTGAATGAGAGAGTGATAACGGTTCGGTTCTTCCGGTGAGAAATCACCACGAATGATTTGATCAATGACTTCACGTAATTGCTCGTCATTTTGATAATAATCAAACGGACGATAACCTTCGCGACGTAATGCTTCAACTTGTTCAACCGTATTACCAAAGATAAAGATATGATCCTTACCAACGTTATCTAAAATCTCAACGTTCGCACCATCAAGCGTACCCAATGTTAACGCACCATTTAAGGCAAACTTCATGTTACTGGTACCCGATGCTTCTGTTCCTGCAAGAGAGATCTGCTCAGAAATATCTGCCGCTGGAATGATTAATTGTGCAAGACTTACGCTGTAGTTCGGGATAAAGACAACTTTTAAACGACCTTTTAAGCGTTCATCATTATTGATGACATTCGCGACATCGTTAATTAAACGAATGGTTTGTTTTTGCCGCATAGTAAGCTGAAGCCGCTTTTACCCGCTAAAATAAATACGCGTGGCTGCCAATCTTTTTCTGGGATGTGCCAACATTTCGTTGTAACGAGCAATAATGTGTAACACATTAAGCATTTGACGTTTGTATTCGTGAATACGTTTTACTTGAACGTCAAATAAATGCGTGTGGATCTCAAAATCGATGTTAAGTGTTTTTCTTCACATATTGTGCTAATTTCACTTTGTTATCGTATTTGATATCTGCGACAGCACGCTTAAATTCACCTTTATCTGCAAAGGCTTTAAGTTTTTCAATTTGGCTTAAATCGCAACGCCATTCAGAACCAATATATTGATCAAATAAAGCCGCTAATTTCGGGTTTGCTACTGCAAGCCAACGACGTGGTGTAATACCGTTTGTCACATTGGTGAAACGTTCTGGATAGATACGCGCAAAAATCAGCAAAGGTTGAAGAAACCATAAGATCTGAGTGAATTGCTGCTACACCGTTTACTTTATGCGAACCCAACAACAGACAACCAGCCCATGCGAACTTTACGTTGATGTCCTTCCTCGATAAGTGATACACGACGGATAAATTCCATATCGGTAGTAACATAAGTTTTCACATACTCAAGGAAATGATCATTGATTTCAAAAATCATCTGTAAGTGACGAGGTAAAATTTTCGCCATCATTTCTACCGGCCAGGTTTCTAATGCTTCTGACATTAAAAGTATGGCAAGTATAAGAGAAGATACGACGAGTCACATCCCAAGCGTTTTGCCATGAGTAACCGTGTAAATCGATTAAGATGCGCATTAACTCAGGAATCGCTAATGTTGGGTGAGTATCATTCAAGTGGATCGCGACTTTATCTGCTAAGTTATCTAACGTGCCATGTGTTCTGAAATGACGACGAAGAATATCTTGTAAAGAAGCTGATACTAAGAAGTACTCTTGACGTAAACGCAATTCACGACCATTCCAGGTAGAATCATCCGGATAAAGTACGCGAGAAAGGTTTTGGTTAGCTGAACGGGTTGCTACCGCCGCTAAGTGATCACCACGGTTAAACTCTGCTAAATCAAACGACTCTCCACCATGAGCAGACCATAAACGTAAAGTTGATGCTGAATCATTTTTATAGCCAGGAATCATTTGGTCGTATGCAAGTGCGGTCACTTTTTCAGCCGGATTCCAAATACATTTTTTGCCTTCAAAATAAATATGACCACCAAAATCAATACTGAAACGTTTTGATGGACGCATAAATTCCCAAGGTGCACCTTTTTCTAACCAATCATCAGGGCGCTCAACTTGTTGGCCATTTTCAATTTTTTGACGGAACATACCGTATTCATAACGAATACCGTAACCCATTGCTGGAATCGCTAATGTTGCAAGTGAGTCCATAAAACAAGCAGCAAGACGACCTAAACCACCATTACCTAAACCAGGATCCACTTCTTTTTCAATAATTTCTTCTAAATCAACATTTAATTCAGCCAAGGCTTTTTGTGCCACATCATAAATGCCTTCTGCGATCATCGCATTAGAAAGTGTACGGCCGATTAAGAATTCCATAGAAAGGTAATAAACACGACGAGTTTCTTCTGCACGAGATTGGCGTGCAGTCGTAATCCAGCCTTCAGTCACTAAATCACGCACTGCATGAAGTGTCGCATTTAACCAGTCGCGTTGACTCGCCTCTTTTGGTGAACGACCAATTAAGAAAATTAATTTATAAACAATTGCTTTTTTTACGCCTTCAACATCAACGCTTGGTCGATTATAAAGAAATGGCGAATCAAAATTGTCCATGATCATAGAAAGTAAAAACCTCAATAAAAAAATCGCGCAAATTTTAAGCTTTTTTTTAGAAAAAACAACAAAAAAATCCCCTTCAAAGGCGATTATTTTTTTGAAGGGAGAGTCAATCCATTGAATTATTGGTTTAAAAATGCTTAAATAGAGTTGCTCATATTGAGTGGCGGCATTTTTTTCCAACTAAAGTCCTGTGCCATGGCGTTATTACGAACCATCGCCCAAACACGTTGTTTTTGCCATAATGCAAAAGCATGTTGGATAGCGTTTCGTAAATCATCTGCTTCGGCTTTTTGGAATACAAAAGCCTGTTGCGGTACGCTCTTTAATGGTTTCACTTGTACTGTTCGTGACAGTATCGGCTAATCCTCCAGTTGCACGAACAAGCGGCAATGTGCCATATTGCAAGCCATACAATTGAGTTAATCCACAAGGTTCAAAACGGCTTGGTACTAAAATGACATCACCACCCGCAACCATTAAATGTGAAAGCGCTTCGTCATAGCCAATTTTTACTGCAATATTTTCTGGGTAACGTTGTGCTAATTGGCAAATTCCCTCTTCCAAATGTTTAGCACCGGAACCGAGAATCGCTAATTGACCACCTTGTTTCACAATTTCATCCGCTGTCGCAATCAATAAATCCACGCCTTTTTGTTCTGTTAAGCGCGTTACCATCACAAATACTGGCGCATCTGGCTGTTGTGGTAGATTGAAATAAAGCTTGTAAATCGGCTTTTATTTTTTTCTTCTTACCCTGCGATGGATTTTTAATTTATAGTGATGCTGAATATAAGGATCACAGCTTGGGATGCCAAATTTCTTGATCCACCCCATTTAAAATACCCGTCAACTTACCTGCTTCACGTAAATCTGTTAACAACCCTTGCAAGCCATAAGCAAAAGTCTGGTGTAGTAATTTCTTTTGCATAAGTTGGACTAACTGCTGTTACCATGTCGGAATAATAAAGACCCGCTTTTAAATACGAAATTTGACCAAATAACTCTAGACCATCAACATGGAACATGCCTTCCGGTAAGCCAATTTCATATAGGTGACGATGTGCGAATTGTCCTTGATAAGCAAGATTATGAATCGTAAATACCGATTTTGCTGGACGACCTTTATTGAAAAGATAAGCTGCCGCTAAACCTGCGTGCCAATCGTGCGCATGCACCACTTCAGCTCGCCACCAGCTATCTAAACCCGTCGCAAGCTCCGCGCCTACCCAACCTAATAACGCAAAACGCTTATAGTTATCGGCATAATCATTGTAATCTGTATCGTGATAAGGGTTCCCTTCTCGCCAATAAAGATGTGGTGCATCAATCAGATAAATTCCTACGCCATTGTATTCGCCATAACGTAATACAACATGGCCTGCAAAATTATCAAATTCTGTCACGACATGTGTGTTCTCAATGCCCGCTGAAATTTTTGGATAAGCTGGCAATAAAATACGTGTATCAATACCAATTTCTTTTTGAGCAAAAGGGAGTGCCCCTAAAACATCGGCGAGTCCACCGGTTTTTAATAAGGGATACAGCTCCGAGCAAACATGTAAAACTCTCATAATTTTCCTTTTATACTTAAAATTGTGCTGTCATCAATAACAGCACAATCTTTTTAGTCCACTTAAAACACTGTCAAAATTGACCGCACTTTAATCCAAATGTTCTTCGTTAGCGACTTCTTCACCCTGCAATTTTTTCAACATACTCTGCGTAACAAGTACAACTTTACCGGTTGAACTTACGCGGAAACGTTTACTGTCTAGGGCTTTATCCACACCGATTTCCATACCATCTGGAATAATACAATGGCGATCAATAATGCAATCTTTCAACGTACAATTTTTACCAATGTGTACTTGCGGTAACACGACACAGTGATCTACAGAAGAGCCTTCATTGATTTTAATTCTGTCGAATAACACAGAGTTACTGATTGATGCATCGGTAATCACGCAACCACCACCGATAAGGGAGTTATCTACCGGTTTTACATTCGCTTTTTTATAGAAGAATTTAGATGGATAAGCCTGTACTGGATTACCACGAATTGGCCAGCTTTGATCGTAAATATCTAATTGTGGATTTTCTGAAACTAAGTCGATATTAGATTGCCAGAAGCTATCAAGGGTACCCACATCACGCCAGTAAATTTCACCTTCAGTGTTACGTCCAGTACAAGAACGGCTGAACGGATGCGCATAAAGCACACCTTCTTCTAAGCATTTTGGTAACACATCTTTACCAAAGTCATGTGATGTGCAAGGTGTATTCACTTCTCTATCTAGCATTTTATAAAGATATTCAGCATCAAAGACATAAATACCCATAGACGCTAATGAAGTATCTGGTTTACCAACCATTGCTGGTGGATCTTTTGGTTTCTCAACGAAGGCTTTCACTTTAAGATTTTCGTTTACCGCCATGACACCAAATTCACTCGCTTCAGAACGAGGTACCTCAATACAGCCTACTGTACATTTTGCTCCACTTCTCACGTGATCCATCAACATGACACTGTAATCTTGTTTATAAATATGGTCGCCTGCAAGAATCAAAATGTATTTTGGACGATAGTGATTGCGAATAATCGCCATGTTTTGATACACCGCATCCGCTGTACCACGGTACCAAGTAGAATCATCAATTTGTTGGCGAGCCGGTAACATATCAACGAATTCACCACGCTCTTGCGGTAAGAATGACCAACCTGTTTGTAAGTGGCGTAATAAAGAGTGAGCGGCATATTGAGTCACGACACCGATGCGATTAAGACCAGAGTTAATACAGTTGGAAAGCGCAAAATCAATAATGCGACGATTACCGCCGAAATATAACGCAGGTTTAGCACGTTTATCTGTTAATTCATGTAAACGAGAACCTCGACCACCGGCTAAAATAAGCACTAAAGTATCTTTAACCAATTCATATTTATTAAGATCATTTTTCATAACAAACTCCATAGTTTTAATCCTCCATATGTTCCAACACTTCAAATGCCACACCACTCACATCACATTGTTGAATCACTCTGTTTCCAATTTCTGCAATCTTTTTCCATCTTCCATTTGGTAAATAAAAAGATTGCGCTTCAGTTTTTGCATTAATTAAGAAAAGGTAGCGACCATCCAACATCACTTGTAAGGCTTTTTCTTTCCCGATTATGCCAATCGTCTAGGGTCATCGGGCTTCCACCACAATTCAACCACGCGACATTTTTCATCCGACCACCAAGCGTCCTGCTGCAAACTTTGAATTTTTTTTCGTAATGCAATGGTTTGCTTGGTGAAGTCAAATAAGGTTTGGTTAAAATCATCCCACTTTAACCACGTAATTTCGTTATCTTGGCAATAGGCATTGTTATTGCCATATTGACTGTTGCCGAACTCATCTCCGGCAAGCAGCATAGGTACACCATTTGCCAGTAATAAAGAGCCTAATAAGCCTTTTTCTGATAAAACACGGTTATTTTCGACCGCACTTTGCCATTCATCTGCTAAATCGAGTTGAGAACCTTCAATTCCATGATTGTAGCTATAATTTTCATTCCGTCCATCACGGTTCTCTTCACCGTTAGCTTCATTATGTTTATGGTTATAGCTCACTAAATCTCGCAACGTAAAACCATCATGAGCTGTAATAAAAGTTCAAGCTGCCATGTGGTAATCGACCTTCGCGGTTAAAGATATCGCCAGAGCCCGCAAAACGCTCTGCAAAAGCGCCCACTTCACCACTTTGCCATAACCAAAAACGACACATATCATCACGGAAACGATCATTCCATTGAGAGAAATAAGCGGGGAAATACCCGACTTGATAGCCGTAATGACCAATATCCCAAGGTTCTGCAATTAATTTAATTTGTTGTAGAACGTCATCCTGTTCCATTTCCGCAAACAATTGTGCATTTGGATTGAAATCAGGTGTTTCACGACCAAGCACGGTGGCTAAATCAAAACGGAAACCATCCACGTGACACTCTTCTACCCAATAGCGCAAGCAATCTAATACCCATTTGCGAGTGACATCATTGGCAAGATTGAGCATGTTGCCACAGCCTGTCCAGTTAATGTAATCACCATGCTCGTTTTGCCAGTAATAGGTTTTATCATCAATACCGCGCTGACAAAATGTTGGGAAATGTTTTTTCGGATTCAGCCGTATGGTTAAACACCACATCTAAAATCACTTCAATGCCCGCTTGATGCAAGGCTTTCACCATGCTCTTAAACTCGTTCAAAGGCTGTTTTTGATCAGCTGCGTAACTCGGTTCTAAAGCAAACATGGCTAGTGGATTGTAGCCCCAATAATTACGTAATCCTTTTTCTTGCAAATGCGGTTCATCAATGAAAAAATTCACTGGAAGCAATTCAAGGCTGGTAATATCCAATGATTTAAAATACGCAATATTTTCAGGATGTGCTAAAGCCGCATAAGTCCCCTCGAATATTTTTCTGGAATACGGGAATTTAATTGGCTAAATCCTTTAACATTCAGTTCATACACAATGGTTTGAGCCCAAGGAATAGACGGCTTACAATCCCCTGACCAATCAAAAACTCTCATCCACAATGCGACCTTTAGGTGCAACTGCTGCATTATCTCGTTCATCATTTAACAAGAAAATTGAGCGGGCTTCTGGTGAACTTAAATCTGGTTTATGAGTGACCGCTTTCGCATAAGGATCAAGCATTAACTTTTGCGGATTGGCTAAAGTGCGGTCATTTTTGCCTGTGATTCTAAAAGCATACTCATCATTCAGCTCAACGCCCTTCAATTGCCACATGCCAAATATCATCGGTTCTGCTCATGGCAAAACGGCTTTCTTTGCCATCACGGAACAAGCAAAGTTCAATAGCATCCGCCGCACTAGAAAAACAGCGCAAAATTCGAAATTTTTAGTCCATTTTCCAGCGTTTGCGAATATCCCATTGGGGAAGGTTTGCCATTGTTATAAATACTAAACATCGTGTTCTTCGCTATTGTTATGCTTTATATTTTAAATAGATTGTTGCGAGTGGCGGAATGGTCACGCTAATCGAACTATCACGTCCGTGACTTGCGATTTCTTCGCTTTCTACCAAGCCGAAATTACCTACGTTTGAACCTTGATAATACATTGAGTCAGTATTTAAAATTTCTTCGTATTCACCCGCAGCATTCACACCGATGCGATAACCTTCGCGTGGCACAGGTGTGAAGTTACTGATCACGATAATGCGTTCACCATCACTGCTTTTTACGTTCAAAAGCAAAGACCGAATTTTCCGCATCATCTACCACTAACCAATCAAAGCCGTCCGGTTCACCGTCTAATTCAAAGAGCGGTGCATTGTTTTGATAAATTCCGTTCAAATCTTTGACTAATTGCAATACGCCTTTATGCCATAGGCCACCATGGTTTTCGTCAAGCAAGAACCAATCTAAACTTTCTTCATAATTCCATTCGCGACCTTGAGCAAATTCATTGCCCATGAATAATAATTTCTTGCCTGGATAGCCCCACATATAACCGTAGTAAGCACGCAAGTTAGCGAATTTTTGCCATGTATCACCCGGCATTTTACCGAGTAACGAACATTTGCCGTGTACCACCTCATCGTGAGAAAGTGGCAATACAAAGTTTTCGCTGTATTGATAAATCATCCCGAAGGTCATTTTGTCGTGATGATAACGACGATAAACGGGATCGAGTTTCATATAACTTAGGGTGTCATTCATCCAGCCCATATTCCATTTGAAATTAAATCCAAGACCACCGTTTTCTGTCGGATGGGTTACGCCACCGAAAGAAGTGGATTCTTCCGCAATCGAAATAGCACCAGACACCTCAGAATGGATTTTCCAGTTGGTATGTTTTAAGAATTCAATGGCTTCTAAATTTTCACGACCGCCATATTGATTCGGGAATCCATTCCCCTTCTGCGCGGCTGTAATCGCGATAAATCATTGACGCTACCGCATCCACACGAATACCATCCACACCAAAGCGTTCTAACCAATACAAAGTGCATTACTGGATAAGAAAGTTTTTTTCACTTCATTACGGCCATAGTTATAAATCAAAAGTATTCCAGTCTTGATGATAGCCTTCACGAGGGTCTGCATGCTCATATAAGGCAGTACCATCAAAGGCCACTAAACCATGAGTATCACTTGGGAAATGTCCTGGTACCCAGTCTAAAATCACATTAATACCTGCTTTGTGTGCTTTTTCGACTAAGCGTTTAAAGCCTTCAGGTGTACCAAAACGGCTAGTTGGAGAATACAAACCAATCGGTTGATAACCCCCAAGAGCCATCAAATGGGAATTCAGAAATTGGTAAAAAAACTCAATATGGGTAAAAGCCCATGTGTTTTACATAAGGGAATAAGCTCATCGGCAATTTGGTCGTAATCAAGCCAGAAATTATTTTTCTAAATTACGGCGCCATGATCCCAAATGTACTTCATAAATTGAAATTGGTTGGTTACGTTGGTTTGCCTTACGACGTTCCTCTGTCATTTCTACTACATCAGGCAACATGCTGATTTCTGATGCAGTATCCGGACGTAATTCAGAGCTAAATGCATAAGGGTCGGCTTTTAAACGAAGGTTGCCATAGCAATCAATTAATTCAAATTTATAGCGTTGACCAAGGCTAGCTTTTTGGTAAGAATAATTCCCACACACCACTTGCTGGATGGAAACGCATTGGATGACGGCGACCATCCCAATAGTTGAAATCACCAACCAACGAAACACGTTTAGCATTCGGAGCCCATACACGGAAATTCACACCTGGCACACCATCACATTCGGTAAAGTGTGCACCTAATACTTCATACGGACGTAATAACGAACCTTCAGCCAACAGCCATTGGTCTAAATCATTAATCATTGGATGGAAACGGTAAGGATCTTCAATAAGATGGGACATCTGATCCCCAATACACTTTTAAATTGATAAGCAAAAGAAAGTGGTTCACATTTGGCACAATAGCGGAGAAAAAGCCACGCTCATCCACTCTTTTCTAAAGCAACCACCATGGATTGAGTTTCTTTATCAATCACTTCGACTTTATCTGCATCAGGGTAATAAAGCGCGGATCTCAATACCATTGTGGGTTTCATGCATGCCTAATACTGCAAAAAGGATCGGCCTGTTTGCCATCAAAAAAATGAATTGATTACTGATTGGGCGACTAATTTCGTCATTACATACTCCTTTATGCTTTGCGAGCTTGATTAATTTGAGCAAAAAATGTTTTTAAGTTTTCGTCATTAAAAATCAGCTCTAAGGATTGTCCGAGTTTCTTCTGCCAGTTTGGATATTCTGTTGAAGTCCCTGGCAGATTGAATGAAATTTCTTGTCCGATTAAGTTCTCTAATTGAACACCAATTAAAAGCACTTTTGACTGTTGGCCAAATAGCGATGAATTTGGCGGTTAAGATTATCGTGCATTGCCATACTTAACGCGTCACCGTGATAATCTGGTGGTAAATAGCCATCACGATGTAAGCTATCAATCATGGCTTGTTTATCAATGACCCGTTGATCATATTTTTCTTTTAGTACATCGCCTTTTAAAATATTGAGTTCATCAAACAACGCTAAATCACGGCAATGCCAGAAACTTTGCAAGGAAGGCACATCATGTGTACCAATCGTCGCATAAGCATTACGTGGGAATTCATTCGCGTGTGGATATTGGCGATTGCGTTGAGCAAAATACAACACAAAATACGAGAAAATACGAAACTCGTTTAATTTCCACCGCACTTCATCTGGCACCGTACCTAAATCTTCACCGATGATTAGGCATTGATTGCGTTGGCTTTTCAATGGCTAGAATTGCCATCAACTCATCAAACGGATAATGCACATAAAGGCCATCAGCTGCTGTTTTGCCTTCTGGGATTAACCATAGACGGAACAAGCCCATTACGTGATCAATACGCAAAATACCGAAATGCTGCATATTCGCACGAAGCATCGTAATCACTGCAGCAAAGCCTGTGGCTTTTAATTGGCTTGGATTGTAAGGCGGTAAATTCCAGTTTTGACCGACTGGACCAAGCGGATCTGGTGGTGCACCTACCGAGGCTTTCACACAGTAAAGCTCAGGTTGCGACCATACATCTACACTACCGCGTGAGCTATTTACGGCTAAATCACCATAGATGCCTAAACGCATGCCTACTTTTTGGCAAAGATGTTTTAGGTCATTCAATTGTTGTTCAGTTAGCCATTGCAACCAGGCGAAAAAGTCAATTTCCGATTTATGTTGTTTAATTAATGCTTTACGTTTTGCAGCAGTGAGATGTTGCCATTCTTCACGCCAACCTAGCCAACCAATAGTGTTTTCTTCAGCTTGTTGATCGACATGTTCAATTTTGTCTAAAACATTAAATAAGCCTTGTAAAACCAATGCCTCGCCTTGCTCTTTTTGATAAGCTGCAAACGCTTCACGACGTTTGATAATTGCAGCAGATTTACTGCGTTGACTAAAGGCAAAAAGTTGCTCAAGTGCGGTTAGTTTTTAATTCAGTTACCGCACTGTAATTGACTGTATCTTGATCGCGTAAAGATTGAATTAAGTTGGCGATATCCGCAGAGTTAACCCAATTTTTGTACCGATTTTTGCCAATTTAAATTCAGGCAATGCCGTTACATCAAGATAAATAAAGTTCAACCAACGACGAGAGGAAGAGCTATAAGGGACTCGCCCATTCTGGTACAGATGGATAAAGTAAATGTAACGGGTTAATTCCGACAAAATCCGCGCCATGCTCAGCACTTTTTCTCAATCAAATACGCTAAATCTGAAAAGTCACCAATACCCCAGTTATGTTTTTGAACGTAGGCTATAAAGCTGAACATTCACACCCCAGGCTTTTTTTGTTGTTCTAATAAAGGCGGTTGATACGCTGTTCTTGGTGAAACCAAAATTTGAACCGAGAAAGTTTGTTGGGCGATAAAAATCACCAAACGATAATAGCCAAAAGGCAAAGCAGGTAACGAAAGTGCGGTTGAATATGGAATTGTTTTTTCAAACTGAATTTGGTTTTTGCTCGTCGAGCAATTGATAACGCAAAAGAAGCATCAGGAGGAGAAGAAAACGCGGTTAAATCATACTGAATCGGGTTCGTTTTTCAAAGGCACATATTACATCTTGGAACAGTTGATTTTTGACCAGTATTCGGCGGAAATTGCAACTGCTCGATAAAATAATCAATAGAACTGGGCGATGCATAAATTAAATGCCCGTCAATATCATAATGGGAAAGTGAAATGCCAAGTTTTTCAGCGGATTGTTTAATGGATGAGGTCATTTGCATACACCTGATAATACATCTACATAATACTTATTAAGTATTATAGGTAAGCACAGTTGAAATACAATTGCCAATCTCGCAAATTGTGACCTAAATCAAAAAACGAAGTTTGAAGAGAATAAAAAAGCACCTAAATCAGAATTATTCGGTTTCAATGACAAATTCAAACCAATCAATGACATCTTCTTCATGCACGCCATCTTGAATTAAAATGCCTGCTTTTTTCACTGAATCAGGATCGCCACTGACTAATGGATGCCATTCGGGCAAAGGTTTCCCCTCATACAATAAACGATATGCACAGGTATTCGGCAGCCAACCAAAATCAGGCAGGTTCTTTTTGGTTAATTTCGTGCAATCACTCTCAATCTTAAAACGTTCAGGATAATTACAACACTTTCCTGTTTCCACATCTAATAGATTGCAAGCAATGCGCGTGTAATAGAGTTTTTCACGCTTGCCCCGCCCTTGGATATATTTTCGATAACAGCATTTTCCGCAGCCATCACATAAGGCTTCCCATTCGGATTCCGTCATTTCAAGGAGCGATTTTTGTTTTGCCAAAAAAATGAGATTCAAATTGCATAGTGAAACCAATAAAAAAGTGCGGTCAAAATTTACGTGATTTTTGACCGCACTTTGTTGTTTAGAATTAGAAGCCTTCTTTTAAGCTTACGGTTAAGTTAAAGACTAAGTGCTCTGGGCGGCTATCTTTGTTATCCGCACAGAAATAACCTTCGCGTTCAAATTGGTAACCTTTTTTTCTGGTTCCGCATTTGCGAGGCTTTTGTTCTACAAAACCGTGTTTTCACCACTAAAGAGGTTGGATTTAACACGCTTTCGATGTCTTCTGCTGCACCTGGGTTTGGTACGGTGAAAAGACGCTCGTATAAACGGAACTCTGCTGGGTGATTATGCACTGCAGATACCCAGTGAATTACCCCTTTTACTTTGCGACCATCCGCTGGATTTTTACCTAAGGTTTCAGGATCGTAAGTACAGAAGATCGTGGTGATTTCACCATTTGCATCTTTTTCGACACGTTCAGCTTTAATCACGTAAGCGTTACGTAAACGCACTTCTTTACCTAATACTAAACGTTTATATTGTTTGTTTGCTTCTTCACGGAAGTCTGCGCGATCAATATAAAGCTCTTTCGTAAACGGTAATTGACGCTCACCTAATTCAGGACGATTCGGGTGATTTGGCGCCGTTAAGGTTTCTTCGCCTTCAAAGTTTTCAATCACTACGCGAACAGGATCAATCACCGCCATTGCGCGTGGTGCGTTTTCATTTAAATCTTCACGAATGCAAGCTTCAAGTGCAGAATACTCTACGACGTTATCTTGTTTCGTCACACCGATACGACGGCAGAATTCACGTAACGAAGCAGGGGTATAACCGCGACGACGTAAACCTGAAATCGTTGGCATACGCGGATCGTTCCAACCATCCACAATGCCTTCATTCACTAATTTCAATAATTTACGTTTAGACGTTAACGTGCCTTCTAAATTTCAAACGTGAGAATTCATATTGATGCGGCAATGGACGTTCAATACTAATATTTTCCAACACCCAGTCATATAAACGACGGTTGTCTTGGAATTCTAATGTACATAGAGAGTGTGTAATACGCTCAATCGCATCAGAGATACAGTGAGTAAAATCGTACATTGGGTAAATGCACCATTTGTCACCGGTTTGGTGATGGCTCGCAAATTTAATACGATAAAGCACAGGGTCACGCATGACCATAAATGGTGAAGCCATGTCGATTTTTGCACGAAGACTTAATGTACCTTCGGCAAACTCACCGTTTTTTTCATTCTTTCGAAATAACGCGAGATTTTTCTTCTACGCTACGATCACGATATGGGCTGTTTTTACCTGGCTCGGTTAAGGTACCGCGATATTCGCGCATTTCGTCTGGAGAAAGTTCATCCACATACGCTAAACCTTTTTCGATCAACTCAATCGCATAGCCATAAAGTGCATCGAAGTAATCAGACGCATAACGCGGTTCGCCTTCCCATTTAAAGCCTAACCATTCCACATCTGCTTTGATGGAATCCACATATTCGACGTCTTCTTTTACTGGGTTGGTATCATCAAAACGTAGGTTACATAAACCATTATATTCTTTTGCTAAACCGAAGTTTAAGCAAATCGATTTTGCGTGACCGATATGCAAATAGCCGTTCGGCTCAGGTGGAAAACGAGTATGAACGCTTTTTGTGTTTACCCAGAAGCTAAATCTTCATCAATAATTTGAGTAATGAAATTGTGTGTGCGGGTATTTTTCCGCATTTTCTAGAGTGTGTTCTGTATTGCTCATAAATTTCTCAATAAATTGAAAATAATTACGCCATTCTATACGAAAAGTCAGGCGTTGTGAATTTGATCCCAAAACTAACCGCACTTTCATCGAATTAACACTGAATTTTTTTAGGATTTTTTTAGGTCTAATTTGAAGATTTTTTTCGTGCAAACTGAAAAGTTTACCTTTAGAATACACCCTTTTACTGAACAAACGTTCATTTTTTTATTTAGGGATGACAAAGTCTTTATGAAAAAAACGCTTTTTTTATTTTTACTCGGATTAGCTCGTCGCTGCTGGTGCAGCTTTATTATTTTTTTCTCTAGCAATAGCAAACAAGAAACAACTTATCTGACTGAATCGGTTACCCGTGGCAATGTTGAAAAAACAGTTGTCGCTTCTGGTTCAGTTGAAAGCGTGAATGAAGTCGATGTCGGTGCCCAAGCTTCAGGTAAAATCACCAAACTCTATGTCAAGTTAGGGCAAGAAATCAAAAAAGGTGAAATGATCGCTGATATTGATTCCACAACCCAAATTAATACCTTAAATACCAAAAAAGCGGCATTGGTTAGCTATCAAGCACAATTAAAAGCGAAGAAAACCGCTTATGATGTTGCTCTTTCAAGCTATAACCGCTTTATCAAAACTTTATACACAAAAAAAGCGACCTCTTTTGGATAGTTTGAATACTGCAAAAAGCACCCTTGATAATGCAAAAGCTGAAATGGAAGCCATTGAAGCCAATATCAAACAAGCTGAAATTGAAGTGAATACCGCTGAAACCAATGTGGGTTACACTAAAATCACCGCTCCAATGGACGGTACCGTTATTTCTGTGCCTGTTTCAGAAGGTCAAACCGTTAATGCCAACCAAACGACGCCAACAATTGTGACCATTGCTGATTTAAGTAAAATGAAAATTAAGCCTGAGATTTCGGAAGGCGACATTACCAAAGTCAAAAGCAGGTCAAGAAGTGAGCTTTTACTATTTTTATCGGATAGCCAAACCGTGTATCACTCAGTCATTGATTCTGTTGATCCAGCCAATACCACGACAAGTGATAGTTCTTCAACATCATCTTCGACAAGTTCAAGTAGCAGCTCAACGACCAGTGCGATCTACTATTACGCCAATGTTTTGATTGATAACCCTGATCGTACTTTACGCATCGGAATGACGACAGAAAACAACATCAAAATTGCCAACGCGAAAGATGTGTTATTAGTTTCCAATATGGCTATTCAAAAACGTGATGGCAAAAGCTTTGTCAATGTATTGAATGATAAAAATCAACCTGAACCGCGTGAAGTTGAAATCGGTGTTCAAAATGATTTCAAAACTGAAATCAAATCGGGTTTAAACGAAGGTGAAAAAGTCATCGTGTCGCAAGTTGCGAATGGTGAACAAGTTGGCTCTATGCCTCGTGGTCCAAGAATGTTCTAAAAGTGCGGTAGAAAATTAATGAATATTATTGAAATTAAGGATCTCAACCGTTACTTCGGTGAAGGCGAAAATCGTGTTCATATTTTAAAGAATGTCTCTTTAAATATAGAAAAAAAGGCGATTTCGTCGCGATTATTGGGCAATCAGGGTTCCGGTAAATCGACCTTGATGAATATCATCGGATGCTTGGATACGGCAACCAGTGGTTCTTACAAAAATCAATGGCAAAAGAAACCATTGAATTAAGCAAAGATCAGCTGTCAGATTTACGTAGCCAAAAATTCGGCTTTATTTTCCAACGCTATAACTTATTGTCGAGCTTGACCGCAGCAGAAAACGTCGCCTTGCCTGCTATTTATGCGGGAATGTCGCAAGAAAAAAACGTCTTTCTCGTGCAAAACAACTTTTTAGAAAAAAATTAGGTTTAGGCGATAAATGGCAAAATAAACCAAGCCAGCTTTCTGGTGGTCAGCAACAACGTGTGAGTATTGCGCGTGCATTGATGAATGGCGGTGAAATTATTTTAGCCGATGAACCCACTGGCGCATTGGATTCGCAAAGCGGTCAAAATGTGATGGAAATTCTGCGCCAATTACACGCAGAAGGCCACACCATTATTATGGTAACCCACGACCGAGAAATTGCCGCCAGTGCGAATCGCGTAATTGAAATTAAAGATGGCGAAATCATTGGCGATACGCAAAAAGAAACAGTAAAAAATGCGGTCGAAAATCCAACCAAATCTAAACCGCACTTTGGGATTTAGCAAAGATCAATTTGTCGAAGCCTTTCGTATGTCGGTGAGTGCCATTATTGCCCACAAAATGCGTTCTCTTTTAACTATGCTCGGGATTATTATCGGGATTACGTCTGTGGTTTCCGTCGTGGCATTGGGAAATGGTTCACAGCAAAAAAATCTTTAGGAAAATATTAAAGGAATTGGTACAAGTACCATGACCATCTTTAATGGTACAGGCTTTGGTGATCGTCGTGCTGAACAAATGCAGAAATCTCACAATTAATGATGCCACTGCCTTAAACCAACAAAGCTATGTACAAAGTGTCACGCCAAATAGCTCATCAAGTGGCACATTAATTTATGGTAACCAAACTTTCTCCTCGACTAGTTTAAAAAGGTGTAGGCGAACAATATTTTTGATGTAGATGGCTTAAAACTAAAATCCGGTAATTTATTTTCTGCTCAAGATGTTGCTGATAACAACCAAGTAGCCTTAATCGATGAAAGTGCAAAAAAGTCGATTTTCCCAGATGAAAATCCCATCGGCAAAATTGTGATGTTTAATAAACGTCCACTACGTATTATTGGCGTGGTATCCGATAAACAAATGGGCGGGAGCAAGCAGTTCACTTAATCTCTATGCGCCTTACACTACCGTGATGAATCGTATTTCGGGCAGCAAAAAAATTGGCTCGATTACCGTTAAAGTAGATGATTCCGTGAATACTACTGTCGCTGAAAAAAAGGAATTACTGAATTGCTTACCATGCGTCATGGTAAAAAGATTTCTTTCATCATGAATAGCGATACCATCAAACAAACTATTGAAAGCACAACAGGCACGATGAAATTGCTCATTTCCTCTATCGCCTTTATTTCATTGATTGTTGGCGGTATTGGGGTAATGAATATTATGTTGGTTTCCGTTACTGAACGAACCAAAGAAATTGGCGTGCGTATGGCTATTGGTGCGAGACAATTTAACATTCTGCAACAATTTTTAATTGAAGCCGTGCTGATTTGTTTAATTGGTGGCGTGACGGGTATTCTGCTTTCGGGTTTAATCGGTCTGCTCTTTAACGTATTTATGACTGACTTTTACGATGGCATTCTCAACTGGCTCAATTGTTGCAGCGGTGGTCTTCTCTACCCTGATTGGTGTGATCTTCGGTTATATGCCGGCAAAACGTGCAGCACAATTAGATCCAATTACCGCCCTTGCGAGAGAATAAAGAAATTTTGTAAAACACAAAAGAGCGGTTAAAATTCTCACTAATTTTTGACCGCACTTTAATTAAAAAGAAAGGAAAAAATCCATGTTAAAAATGAAAAAATTAACCTTAGCAATCGCGATGGCAACTGCTCTAGCAGGTTGTGCTAACATCGGCGATTCTTATAAAGCGAGCCAGCAGGATTACCAAAATTATGCGGAAATCACCAAACAATTTAATGTAAAAGAAAACTGGTGGGCGCTTTACAATGATTCACAATTAAATCGTGTGGTAGAACAAGCATTAGTTAACAACAAAGATTTAGCCAAAGCGTCTATTGCCGTAAACCGTGCTCTATATAATGCAAACCTTGCAGGAGCGAATTTAATTCCGGCATTTAGCGGTTCAACCCAATCTTCTGCGGGTAAAAATCTGAAAACTGGTGGCAACTCAACCATCAGTCATAAAGGTGCATTAAATGTGAGTTATACGTTAGATCTATGGCAACGTTTAGCGGATACCGCTGATGCAGCTGAATGGTCACACAAGGCAACGGCTGAAGATTTAGAAGCAACAAAACTTTCACTCATCAACTCTGTTGTAACAACCTATTATCAAATTGCCTACTTGAATGATGCAATCAGCACGACGCAAGAAAGCATTAAATACTACAACGATATTAGTAGCATTATGCAACGTCGTTTATCACAAGGTGTGGCTGACAGCGCAAGCGTGGATCAAGCACAACAAGCGGTATTGAACGCACGTAACAACTTGATCAACTATCAAACACAACGTAAAACAGCAGAACAAACTTTACGTAACTTACTGAACTTAAAAACCAGAAGAAGCATTAAATATCAACTTCCCACACATTCTTAATGTGAAAAATGTGGGCGTAAATTTAAATGTGCCAGTTTCTGTGATTGCGAATCGCCCTGATGTGAAAAGGCTATCAATATCGCTTTAAGCAGTGCATTCAAAAATGCCAAAAGCAACTGAAAAAAAGGCTGGTTCCCTGAAGTCACTTTTAGGCGGTAGCTTAACATCAAGTGGTACTAAAGTCGGTAACGCATTGCACAATCCTGTGGGTACAGGCTTTAATCGGCATTAGCCTACCATTCCTCAACTGGAATACCGTGAAAATGGAACGTGAAAATCTCTGAAGCAGATTATGAAACCGCACGTTTAAACTACGAGCAAAAGCATTACTAAAGCCTTGAATGATGTAGATACCAACTACTTTCGCCTACACACAAGCACAAAGTGCATTTTGCTAACTTGCAAAAAACCCACAGCTATAACCAACGTATCACTAAATACTATCGTGATCGTTACAATGCGGGCGTATCTGAATTACGTGAATGGCTCGCTGCAGCAAATACAGAAAAAGCATCTCAACTTTGCTATCTTGAATGCAAAATACAACATCATTCAAGCAGAAAATGCCGTATATAGTTCAATGGCAGGTTATTACTCTCGTTAATAAAACTCAAATGATTAGGGAAGTTTTCGGCTTCCTTAATCTCTTGTATAAACGGACTAAATAGTAAAAAATGAAAAAAACAACTGACTTTTTATTTTCATTCGTCACGGTAAACACTGTTTGGAATACGGAAGGTTTAATGCAAGGCAGTGGCGATTCTCCCTTTAACAGAAGAAGGCATTCAAATAGTGCGAGTAAAAACAGGTGTGGCAAAGCTTTAATCATATGTCCATTTTTCATTGCCGCCTATTCCAGCGTATTACAAACGTACTATCGCACACGCCTCTCATATTATTGGCGAACGTAGATATTCCCTTATTCCATCATCGAGGATTTAAATGAACATTATTTTTTGGTAGTTGGGAAGGAACAAATGTGGAACGTGATCCGACCTTTGCCCTGAATTCCAAACAAATGATTAATGATCCTGCCAACTATAAAAGCTGAATCGAATGGTGGAGAAACCTTGAACAATCTAGCCAAACGAGCCATCGCAGCATGTACAAGACATCATTAAGAGTTCATCGAGAAGGGAATATTTTTAGTGGTATCGCATGGGCCATACCTTGCGTCTATTGATTGCTTTACTCAATGGCGCAACCTGGCAAAATCACCGAGACAAAGACAAATCGGTATCTTTATTAAATACTGCTATTAGCATCATGCATTATGACAGTGAAAAAGGCTTTTAGCCTTGAAAAAAACTAAATGACACAACGCATTTACAATAGATAAAAAGCCCCTAAATCATTAGGGGCATCAAAAAGGAATTTATGAATAAAATCTCTAAAGTTTAGCTTTATCAAAGAATCTCGATAAAACAAGGTCATTATATTGACTAATCTAAAGAATAGCAAGAGAAATCTTTACAAATCTTTACTTCTTTACAGATCTTTACATTTCAACATTTCGATAATTACTTGAACCGTCTTTTCCATTCCCTGTAAAGAAACCAATTCGTGTTTTACTATGGAAATTATAGCCGCCAGTAAAAATATTTGGGCATGCTAAACCTTTAGAGGCTAAAATGCCCCATCTGTACCACCCTCGAATTGGCTTATGACTTGGTTTAACCCCTACGGCTTTTCATTGCTCGATCAACAAGTTCAATTGATTGAGGAACATTTTTACCACATCATCACATATTTTTGGTAGCTATCTTGAATTTCTAACTCAATAGGCTTTTTCAAACCTTTTTTAGCATTAAATTTTTCCACCTGATTTTTAATAAAAGCTTTTCTTTGTGCGAAATTCTGCTCATCAAAATCACGAATCAAATAAGTGAGCTCTACTTGCTCAATATCACCAGAAAAATCTTCTAAATGATAAAAAGCCCGCTTTCCCATCCGTTTTTCTGGTACTTCATCAACAGGAAAAACTTGCTGAAATTCACAAGCTAAAGTCAGTGCATTCACCATTTTTCCTTTTGCGTAACCAGGATGAATACTCCGCCCGAAAAACCGCACTTTTGCCGTTGCCGCATTAAAGTTTTCGTATTCTAATTCCCCTACTTCTCCCCCATCAATGGTATATGCCCAATCACAGGAAAACTTTTCCATTGGGAAATAATGGATTCCCAAGCCAATTTCTTCATCAGGCGTAAAAGCAACGCGAATATTACAATGAGGAATATTCTCTTTTGAAGAATAGAAAGTGCGGTCATAATTTCTGCAATTCCCGCTTTATTATCTGCCCCAAGCAAAGTGGTTCCATCGGCAACAATCAGAGTCTGTCCGACCAATTTTTTGCATAAAAAGAATAATAAACAGGACTAATAAACTCCTCGCCAATACCTAATGCAATATCTCCGCCACGATATTGCTCTATCACTTCTGGGCGTACATTTTTACCACTACATTGCGGAGATGTATCAAGATGCGCAATTAAACCAATGGTTTTCGTTAAGCTGGGATCATTAGCTGGTAAAAATGCTGTCAAAACCGCATGTTACTGCTTCAACATTCTCTAAACCAAGCTGGATGAGTTCTTTTTGCAACTGCATGGCTGCTTCATTTGCCCTGACTGAGCTGGGGAATGCTTAGCATGAGGTTTTGATTGAGTGTCAAAAGACACATAATGTAAAAATCGTTCTAAAAGCTCTGTTTTATCTATTTGAGAAATCATATTCTCGCTCCTTTTTAAAAATATCTTTTTTAGTTTAACGAGAAAAATAGAAAAACATCTTGATATATAACAATATTTATAAAATTAACGAAGTAAAATTCATCGAAAGTGCGGTTAAATTTCTCGTTATTTTTATGAACGGCAGTTTTTACTTTCTAAGGCATTAAGTCCTTTTAATTATTAACAATTCACTATATTATAGACGTCTATTTTTTATATGTCGCCCCTGCAGTCTTGCAGGTTTTTATTTCTACTCAGTACCAAATCATTGGTGAAATTAGGGAGAAAACCAAAGCTAGTGGAAAAATCAGCTTCAAAACAAGCCTATTATTGAGCTTCGTTCAATCAAAAATCCTATGGTTCTAACACCATTATTAACGATTTCAATCTTACAATTAATAACGGTGAATTTGTCACTATTCTTGGCCCTTCAGGATGTGGTAAGACCACAGTTTTTACGCTTACTTGCAGGCTTAGAAGAATTGGATTCAGGTAGCATTATTTTAGATGGTGAAGATATCACCAATGTGCCAGCGGAAAAAAACGTCATATTAATACGGTATTCCAAAGCTATGCGCTATTTCCACATATGACAATTTTTGAGAACGTGGCTTTTGGTTTTGCGTATGCAAAAAGTACCAAACGACGAAATTAAACCGCGTGTTTTAGAAGCCTTGCGTATGGTACAGCTAGAAGAAATGGCAGATCGTAAGCCAACCCAACTTTCTGGCGGACAACAACAACGTATTGCCATCGCTCGCGCCGTAGTAAATAAACCAAAAAGTGTTGTTAGCCCTGATGAGTCTTTATCTGCATTGGATTACAAATTGCGTAAACAAATGCAAAATGAACTCAAAAATGTTACAACGTCAGCTTAGCATTACCTTTATTTTCGTCACCCACGATCAAGAAGAAGCGATTACAATGTCTGATCGCATCGTGTTGTTGCGTAAAGGTAAAATCGCACAAGATGGTTCTCCACGTGAAATCTATGAAGATCCAGCGAACTTATTCGTTGCTCGTTTCGATTGGTGAAATTAACGTATTTGAAGCGACTGTGATTGAACGTAAAGTCTGAACAAGTTGTACTCGCGAATGTTGAAGGTCGCGTTTGTGATATTTACACAGACATGCCTGTTGACAAAGATCAAAAACTTCAAGTACTCCTTCGCCCTGAAGATATTGTGATTGAAGAATTAGATGAAAAATGAACATTCTAAAGCGATTATCGGCCACATTGTTGACCGCACTTATAAAGGAATGACATTAGAATCAACGGTAGAATTTGATCATAATGGCATGCGTGTACTCGTAAGTGAATTCTTTAACGAAGACGATCCACATATGGATCATAGCGTAGGTCAACGCGTAGGCATCACATGGCATGAAGGCTGGGAGGTTGTTCTCAACGATGAAGATAATCAATAATAAATTCCAGAAAATTACTGTTGCGATTATCTTCAGTTGGCTCATCTTCTTTGTGTTGATTCCAAACTTATTGGTATTCACTCGTAAGTTTTCTGACTAGAGACGGTAGCGACTTTTTACGCTTTCCCAATCACCATTGAAAAACTATACAAACTTGTTTAATCCGCTTTTATGCACAAGTTGTGTGGAATTCATTGTATATGTCGGGCATAGCTACCATTATTTGCTTATTAGTTGGCTATCCATTTGCTTTTCATGATGAGCAAAATTAATCCTAAATATCGACCGCTCTTATTGTTCCTTGTGGTTTTACCATTCTGGACAAACTCGTTGATCCGTATTTATGGAATGAAAGTGTTTCTCGGTGTGAAAGGTGTGCTTAATACCATGTTGATGGACATGGGAATCTTTGAGTGAACCAATTCGCATTTTAAATACAGAAATTGCGGTAATCATTGGCTTTAGTTTACTATTGCCATTTGATGATTTTTACCGCTCTACTCTGCGATTGAAAAATTAGATCGGTCGCTTATTAGAGGCTGACAAGAGATTTAGGTGCAAATGCATTTCCAACGTTTCTTCCGTGTCATTTTTACCATTAACCATGCCAGGCATTATCGCGAGGGTGTTTATTAGTATTATTACCGGCAATGGGTATGTTCTACGTTGCAGACTTACTTGGCGGAGCAAAAGTATTGCTTGTTGGTAACGTAATTAAGGCGAATTCTTAATTTCTCGTAACTGGCCATTTGGTTCTGCAATCAGTATTGGTTTAACTGTTCTAATGGCATTGTTGATTTTTCGTGTACTACCGCGCGAACAAACTATTGAATAAGAAAGTGGAGTTAGAATAATGAGTCGTTTACTACGTAATGCATTTATGTTTGTGGTATACGCTTATTTGTATATCCCAATTATTATTTTGGTTACCAATTCCTTTAACGAAGATCGTTATGGTTTAAATTGGAAGGGTTTAGCTGGAACTGGTACGAGCGTTTATTTAATAACGACACCTTAATACAAGCAGCGATTCATTCGGTAACTATTGCATTTTTGCGGCTACTCTAGCTACTATTGTGGGTGGATTAACTGCAATCGCACTTTACCGCTATAGATTCCGTGGTAAACAAGCGGTAAGCGGTATGTTATTTATCGTTATGATGTCACCAGATATTGTAATGGCAGTATCTTTACTTGCATTATTTATGGTTGTCGGTATTTCATTAGGTTTCTGGTCTTTATTACTGGCTCATGTGACCTTCTGTTTACCGTATGTGACCGTAACTATCTTCTCTCGCTTAAATGGCTTTGATTCTAGAATGTTAGAAGCGGCGAAAGACTTAGGTGCAAGCGAAGTGACCATTTTACGTAAAATTATCCTTCCTTTAGCATTACCTGCAGTTGTATCTGGTTGGTTGTTAAGTTTCACTATTTCATTAGATGATGTTGTGGTTTCATCATTCGTCAGTGGTGTAAAGTTGTGAAATCTTACCATTGAGAATATTCTCCCTAGTGAAAACCGATGTAACACCTGAAGTTAATGCTTTTAGCAACAATTATGATCGTGCTTTCACTGGCTCTTGTCGTTTTTAAGCCAGCTAATTACACGAAAAATAACCATTAATAAACAAAAGGTTTCACGAAACCTTTGAATTTTAAAAATAGAATACGCCTTGACGCACAATCAAGGCGTATGCCTGTCATTCGGCAGGTGGTTTTTACGACTCTTTACGGAGAACAAACAAAAAAATGAAAAATTCGCAGGTTTAATTACTGCAGGCTTAGTAGCTGCAACTTTAACTGCTTGTAATGATAAAGATAGCAAAGCTGAAGCTGCAAAATCTCCAGCTACTGCCAATGACACCGTGTACCTCTACACTGGACTGAATATGTACCAGATGGTCTTTTAGATGAGTTTACTAAAGAAACTGGCATCAAAGTTATCGTTTCAAGCCTAGAATCAAACGAAACAATGTATGCAAAACTCAAAACTCAAGGTGCTGCTGGTGGCTATGATGTGATTGCACCATCTAACTACTTTGTTTCTAAGATGGCTAGAGAAGGCATGTTAATGGAGCTGAGATCACAGCAAATTGCCTGTTATTAAAGAATTGAGATCCTGATTGGCTCAATAAACCTTATGATAAAGGTAACAAATACTCTCTTCCACAATTATTAGGTGCACCAGGTATTGCATTCAATACCAACACTTATAAAGGCGCTCAATTCACTTCTTGGTCTGACTTGTGGAAACCTGAATTTGCAAACAAAGTTCAGTTATTAGACGATGCACGCAGTATTCAACATCGCTTTACTGAAAAATTGGTCAAGATCCAAATACTCAAGATCCAGCCATTATCAAACAAGCCTATGAAGAATTATTGAAATTACGTCCAAACGTACTTTCTTTTTAATTCCGATAACCCTGCAAACTCTTTCATCTCAGGTGAAGTTGAAGTAGGTCAATTATGGAATGGTTCGGTACGTATTGCTAAAAAGAAAAAAAGCACCTTTAGACATGGTATTCCCGAAAGAAGGGCCTGTACTTTGGGTTGATACTCTAGCAATTCCTAAAACCGCTAAAAACCCAGATGGTGCACATAAACTTATTAACTATATGTTAGGCGCTAAAGCGGCAGAAAAATTAACCTTAGCAATTGGCTATCCAACAGCTAACTTAGAAGCAAAAAGCATTACCAAAAAGAGATCACTGAAAGATCCAGCGATTTATCCACCAGCTGATGTATTAAAAAAATAGCCACTGGCAAGATGATGTTGGCGATGCAATTCAATTCTATGAACAATATTATCAAGAATTAAAAAGCAGCTAAATAATCAACAATCCAAAAAGTGCGGATAAATTTCACCGCACTTTTCTATTCGAGATAAATATAAAAAAATAGCCACACTGATATTAAAGTGTGGCTATTTTATTCACTACTTTTTACTTCTGAACGGTTGCTAAAAATTCTTTACGAGTATCTCTATCTTCTAAGAATACGCCACCATAAGCAGATGTGACAGTATAACTATTTGTATCTCTAATACCACGCGCTTTCACACAGAAATGAGTCGCTTTCACATATACCGCGACATCATCTGTCTCAAGAATTGTTTGAAATGCTGTCAAAAGTTGCTCGGTTAAGCGCTCTTGAACCTGTGGACGTTGAGCAAAAATGAAACGATTCGATTAATTTTAGAAAAGGCCAATCACCCAATCTTTTTGGATAGTACGCCACACAAACTTTACCATCAATCGTAACAAAATGATGTTCACAAGTGCTTGTTAGCGTGATGTCATTCACTTGCACCATTTCGCTGACTTTCATCTGATTTTTGATTTTCGTCATTTTAGGAAAAATTCGCATAATCCATTCCACTAAAAATTTCATCAATAAACATTTTAGCTAAACGATTTGGCGTTTCTTCCAAACTATCATCTCGCAAATCTAATCCAATCAGCTTCATCACTTCATGCATGTGTTTTTGCAATGCTTTCTCGACGTTCATCTTTAGCCTGTATGGGATCAATCATAGGTGTTTCAATGCCTTTTTCAATCAAGGCATTTCTTACATTCAGTGCATCCAGTGAAATTTTTGCTCATAATAGTCTTTCCTAAAAATAATCGACTATTCTAGCAAAGGATAATAGGATGGTAAAATGAGAAAAATTGCAAATTTGAATGAATTAGGCTTTAGATATAGAATAGCTGATAAATTTTATCAAATAAAGGATTTTTCTATGCTTACATTGGATCAAGCTCGCTCGAAAAATGCTCGAACAGATTCTCTTCCCGACCCAAACTGAATACCTAAATTTACAAAGAAGCCGCCAATCGAATTTGTGCAGAAAATATTATTTCACCTATTAATGTTCCCTCTTTCGATAATTCAGCAATGGATGGTTATGCTGTCCGTTTATCAGATTTACAACAATCTTTTAACACTTTCGGTAGCAGGAAAATCTTTTGCAGGTAATCCATTCCAAGGGAATGGCCATCAAAAAGTGCGGTCAGAATTATGACTGGCGCGATGATTCCTGAAGGCGCAGACGCAGTGATAATGCAAGAGCAAGTGACACTCAATGAAGACGGAACCGTCACTTTTTGAGTGAGTGCCTAAAACCAAAATCAAAACATTCGTCGTATTGGCGAAGATGTAAAGAAAGGCGATGTGATACTGGAACAAGGCGCACAGCTAACCCCTGTTTCCTTGCCATTATTAGCTCTCTAGGCATTGCAGAAGTAAAATGCTATCGCCAATTAAAAGTCGGTGTACTCTCAACTGGCGATGAACTTGTCGAAGTCGGCAAACCATTACAAAGCGGACAAATCTATGACACCAACCGTTTCACCGTAAAATTACTGCTAGAAAAACTAAACTGTGAAGTCATTGATTTAGGACTATTACCTGATAATGAAGCTGAATTTGAAAAAGCATTTATTGCCGCACAAAGTCAAGCTGATTTAGTGATTACCAGTGGCGGTGTTTCCGTTGGTGAAGCGGATTTCACTAAAGCAGTATTGGAAAAAAAGTAGGCCAAATAAATTTCTGGAAAATTGCAATCAAACCTGGCAAACCATTCGCTTTTTGGTAAAATTAGAAAACGCTTGGTTCTGTGGTTTACCTGGTAATCCAGTTTCTGCATTAGTGACATTTTATCAACTTGTACAGCCACTCATTGCTAAACTTCAAGGCCAAAAAACAATGGAAAAACCACCGCACTTTTCAGCCATTGCTACAATGAATTTGAAAAAGTACCTGGACGTTTAGATTTCCAACAGGGGTTTTTTATCACATCAATGAACAAGGACAAATTGAAGTGCAATCAGTAGGTTTCCAAAGGTTCTCATCTCTTTAGCGCTTTTGTAAAAAGCAATTGTTTTATCGTGTTAGAACAAGAACGTGGCAATGTCACTGCAGGTGAAACAGTGACAATTGAGCCTTTCAATCATTTATTAGGATAAACAATGATCGAACTTAGTCACGAAGAAGAATTGCGTTATAACCGTCAAATTATTCTTAAAAGCGTAGATTTTTGATGGGCAAGAAAAACTTAAAAGAAAGCAAAATGCTGATCGTTGGGCTTGGCGGCTTAGGGATGTGCAGCCAGCCAATATCTCGCCGCGGCAGGCGTAGAAATTTAACACTATTGGATTTCGATACAGTTTCTCTTTCGAGATCTTCAACGACAAGTCTTACACTGCGATGCACGCTTGAATATGCCCAAAGTAGAGTCAGCTAAAAATTGCACTGGAACAAATCAATCCACATATAAACATCGAGACCATTAGTGCGAAGTTAGACGAAGAAAAACTGGCTGAAATCATTCCGCACTTTGATATTGTTTTAGATTGTACAGACAATGTAGAAATCCGTAATCAATTAGATCGCCAATGTAATCATGCAAAAATCCCTCTGATTTCTGGCGCAGCGATTCGAATGGAAGGTCAGGTTTCCGTTTTCACTTATGAACCGAATACGCCTACTTATCGTGATCTCAGTAAATTATTCGGACAAAATGTATTAAGTTGTGTGGAAGCTGGCGTGCTTGCACCAATCGTCGGCATTATGGGACCGATTCAAGCCTTAGAAGCAATTAAAGTGCGGTTAAAAATCGGTAAGAATTTGTGTGGACGCTTATTGATGATTGACGGTTTTTCAATGAATATCCGAGAAATTAAACTTCCAACCAATGTGGAATAAAACGCTTAAAAAGAGAAAAAAATTTAACCGCACTTTTTATTAACCATAACCTTTACTACAAAAACACTATGACAACAGAAATTAAAAACTAGATCCAGATACAGCCATTGATATTGCTTTACGATATTTTCTTAGAAATGGCTGGGGAAAATTTAGATCCTGCCGATATTCTTTTATTCAACCTACAATTTGAAGAACGCGGTGGTGTGGAATTTGTTGAAACCGCCGATAATTGGGAAGAAGAAATTGGTGTACTAATTGACCCAGAAGAATACGCCGAAGTGTGGGTGGGATTAGTCAATGAGCAAGATGAAATGGATGATGTATTTGCTAAATTCTTAATTTCTCACCGAGAAGAAGATCGATGAATTTCACGTTATTTGGAAAAAGTAACGATAAAGTAAAAATAAAGGAAATCATCTGATTTCCCTTTTTCTTTCTCTTAAAATTAACGCACTATTAAATTGGAAAAACTCGAGAAAAAGACTAATAACAAAAGGCGGTAATAAATTTGTCACCATACCAAAAAGAAAATGGCGATAGGCGTTACTTCAATTCCGCCTGATTTTTGAATAATGGGCAATGTACAATCTAATGCTGTTGCGCCTGTAATCCCAATAGCTGTAGAGCGATAATGTTGCATAAACAATGGAATTAAAAATAAACTCAAAATTTCACGCGATAAATCATTGAAAAAGGCAATGCTCCCTGCATCGGTCCCCAAGCATTTGTCAGCACGACGCTTGATAAAGAATACCAACCAAATCCCGATGAAAAAGCTAAACCCTGAGTAATCGGCATGCTTTAGAAAAAAATGATGAAATAACACCACCAATTAAAGAACTTAGAGTAAAATTGCTCCCATCATTAAACCTTGCTTATTTAATAAGACTTCTTTCAAGGATATGCCGTTATTACGAAGCTGAATCCCGACAAAAAGATCAACGCAATAAGCACGTAAAGATTGGAACCATGTGGGAAATGCACAATCATTGCACAGCCAACCTAAAACGACGCCGATAATCACCGCACTTAATAATTTAATTGAGTCTATTAACGAATGCCAGCGAGATGGTAATTCTCCCTGTAAATAATTAACAGGCTTAGACAAAGTTCGGTCATAAATAGCCAAACCTAGAATATTACAAGTCAGAATGATAGCTGACAGCCCTAAAGCTGTCATACCAATAATTGAGCAATTTTTGTTCTAAATGCTCTAATTAGCTGAGCATAAAACCCATCATAAATAAAATGATGTAAAGCAATAACATCACAATTTTATTAATGAATGCCAACGCATTTTTGATTTTGTATTTTGACCAAGTAACCCAATACCATCGCCAAGCACGATAAGCAATCCGTTAATAATTTCTTCCATTTTTCCTTTTTGTGAATCACTGCACTTTATTTTAATTTTTCAAAGGTAATTTGAATAAATATTACAGTAAAAATAAAAATTACTTATACAAAGCAATAAAATCATACCGCTTTATAATATATATTTTTATCAATCTACCAAATGCTCAATATTCAAATGCCAATCTTAGATACTTTGTCTCTTTACTCTGTAAATATAGGATATAAAAAAACGGCTTAAAAATAAGCCGCTTTTCATCATTATTTTTCCTGCAAAAACTTTTTATTTGCTCTGCACCTAAAATGCCCTGGTACGGTTTTTCAAGTTTAAATCACTATCTAAAAAGAGATTAAACGGATAGCCACGCACTCTTGCTTTTATCAATGATTTCGCCTTTTTCATCTAAAAAGCACTGTGATATTTTTATATTCCAATCCTTTGTACCACTCAATAAAATCAGCAGTGTCTTTTTCGCCTTTTGTGATCGGGCGAAACAATGGTAATCACTTCAAAATTGCGATCTTTTTCCGCACTTAAATCATCAATTTCAGCCAATCCCTGCCAAGCAAATCGGGCACCAAGATGCCCACATTTTTTACATACACAGGTTTGCCTTTATATTGGCTTAAAGTAACTGACTGATTGTTTAAATCTTTGAGTTGCACATCCGCTAAATTAGTTTGTGCAAAAAGCGTTTTAGGCTTAATGCCATTAGAAAGATTGATAGTAGTTTTTCATTGTTTTTTCCTTTTATAGATTTCTTTTGTTGAGGCTATATCTTATGAAAAATTATTCGTAATCAATAAAATGCCCATCACGATAATTAAAATTCCGCCACCGATTTTAAATTTGTCTAAGTGTTTATTTAACCCTTTGGCTCGTTTTTAACAAGCTATCAGAGAAGAACGAGAATAAAACAAAGGGAGTTGCCAAACCAAGTACATAAACAAACATCATTGATGCACCGTAAAGTGCAGAGCCTTCATCGCCTGATAACGCTAACACGGAAGCCAGAATAGGGCCAATACAAAGGTGTCCACCCAAGACTAAAACGTTAAACCAAGCACAAATGCCTCAAGTGCGGTCGATTTTTCCTGATGTTTTTATTTCCACCAATTTCGTGCGTTCATAGCCCAATTTTGAAAAGTTCCCATTTGGTGAATACCAAGAATAATCACGATAATGCCAGCAATTACTCGAGTTGTATTACTAAATAAAATATTCCCTAAAAACCAAAACTAAAAGTCCTAAACTGACAAATGTAAGGGAAAGCCCTAAAATAAATAAAAAAGTATTTAAGACTTTTTTACCGCCTTTACTCAAAATACCAAAATAAATTGGAATAATCAGGAAAATACAAGGCGAAAAGAAAAGAAGCAAGCCCCTGCTAAAAATACCGTTCCAATAAGGAGTTGTTGATCTCAACATCCTACACCTCCTTATTTTTAATGGATTGAATCAAATATCCGTATCCTGCCTTTTTCCATTTCAGCTAACGGAATAAATTTAATTGATGCACTGTTAATACAATAACGCAAACCGCCTTTATCTTTCGGACCGTCATCAAAATACGTGACCCTAAATGGGCATTGCCCGCACGGCTTAATACTTCGGTACGTTGCATATTAAAACTATTATCCGTTTGATAATGCACCACCTCTTTCGCTATTGGTTTCGTAAAACTCGGCCAGCCACAACCCTGATTCAAATTTATCATTTGAAGAAAAAACAGGCTCGCCTGTGGTGACATCAACATAAATACCTGGTTGGAAGTTATCCCAATATTCATTACTAAAAGAGCGTTCAGTATGTTTATTTTGAGTGACGGAATATTGCAACTGGTGTCAATTTCGCTTTGAGTTCTGCATCAGTCGGTTTCGGATAATCTTTCTCGTCAATCACAGATTCATCTGCTTTGGTAATATCAATATGGCAATAACCATTTGGATTTTTCTTCAAATAATCCTGATGATATTCTTCCCGCTACGATGTAATTTTTAAGCGGTTGTACCTCAATTTGCACTGGTTTTTATATTTGGTTTGAAGCTGGGCGAGTGCTTGTTCTATCACCGCTTTATCTGCTCCATCTTGATAATAAATCCCTGTGCGATATTGTCTACCACGATCATTACCTTGTTTGTTTACACTCGTTGGATCAATCACTTTAAAATAATATTTAAGCAATTTATCTAACGAAATTTGGTTTGCATCGTAAGTGACTTTTTACCGTTTCTGCATGATCGGTTACCCCAATCATCTGATAACTAGTTTTCTCCGTATTACCATTGGCATAGCCAGAAATCGCATCTTTCACACCGTGAATGCGCTCCTATATGCTTCCATACCCCAGAAACAGCCACCAGCAAGATAAATTTCACGAATATTTTGCGTATTTTCCATTGCCATTTTTTTGTTCTCCAGATGATGTTGAATTTTTGTATTGCTAAAGTTGGTGCTGCTACAGCAAAGTGCGGTAATGAATAGAAATGTTTTTGATAGTTTCATTGTTTTTCCTTATGATGTGAAAAATTAACGTTACATAAGGTTAGACGGCGGATAATCCGATTTCTTACAGATTTTTGTAAAATTTTTAAAGAAATTGACTGAAATCCATTGTTATAACCAATAATAAAGAGCTAAAACACACTATTTCTCCCTCTTTTCTAAGGTAAAAATCTATATGCAATCACATTCCACTCCTTCGCTTTATCACAAAGCGATTAGTTTTTTATGGTATCAGCTTATTTTTCCATTACCTTAATGAATGTATTTGTCAAAACTGCTTCTCAAACAATCCCTGCAAGTGAAAACCTTATTTTCTCGCTTTTTAATCGGCTTACTTTTTCTTACTGCCTTTTGTGATTAAAGATCGCGATTTTTAAAGTGGATACTCGTCAATGGAAATTTTTTAATCCTGCGAAAATGCCGCGGGTGTATCAAGCATGTTGATTAACTTTTATGTTGTGAAGTTCTTACCGCTTTCTATTGCTGTCTTATTGATGAATACCTCTGCCCTATTTATCCCAATTTTATTGCTCTTTTTTTCCATCAAAAACTCCACTTAATGTGCTTTTTGTGTAGCTTAATCGGCTTTTCTTGGCGTTTCCATTATTTTTACTCACCAATCACAATGGCAATATTGATCCCTATTTATGTGCTGATTGGATTATCTGGTGCTATATTGGCAGGAATGGCATTTATTGGCTTACAAGAATTAAACAAATACAACACACCAAAAATATCGTATTTTATTTTTCACTTGATTGGTACGTTCATGTTACCAATCTTCTTTATTAACCAATGGAAAATCCCTAATTTATACTGAGCTTGGTTTATTGCTATTAGTGGGCGGATTTGGATTGATTTTTCCAATTATTGCTCACTCGCGCTTTCAAATATGCGCCAGCCAATGTCATTACCCCATTTTGCTTTCACTGGAGTGATTTTTTCTCTAGCGTATTTGACTGGCTATTTTTGGCATCATACACCTAATCTCTATTTTTTTGGTTCGGTGCAATTGTAATTATGGGTGCAGTGAGTTTATTGGCAAAAATGAAGAAATAAACCACTTTATTTATAAGAATATGAAATTCAGTACGATTAGGTTATAGCTGGCTCAATAAAGTGCGGTGAAAAATAACGGTGTTTTTCACTCCGTCAAAATTCCTAATGTGAATCTTTTAAATTTCTTCATCATCATACTTAAAGTTTTGCAATTTCTTTGAAAACGACGGCAATGAGGACAAGTTAACAAATGCATTTTTAAACCCATTTTTTCTTGCAGTTCTAATGATCGCTCATGAGAATCAGAAATTATTCGAGTGGCTTTGAATACAACATAATTTTCTCCTAAAGTTTTTGACAGACAATTTTGCAACTGCAAACGGGCCCGATAAAAGTGTGGTATGCAAGTTGGAGTGGTAAGCTGAGTTTCTTGACAAATTTCATCCGATGACAGCTCTAAAAACTCTCTCATCATAAAAATTTTTGGCATGTTTAGCAGGTAAACAAGTCAGGCAAGTTTCGAAAATCAACCAAAAACTCATCAGAATACACCGTTTCCTCTTCACCCTGTAATTCGCTCGGATAATATTCTATTTTCCAATGCCCAGTATCATCAAAAAAACGTATTAGTTGACTCTTCATCTTCAATTTCACTTTTCTAATACAAAGCGTCCTTTCTGGCGAAGATAATCAATAATTTTATTTTTTTAGAATGGCAAAAACCCAAGTTTTAAAAAGCGGCTTGATGTTTAAAATTCGCGAGATTGTTAAATGCACTTAAAAATGCTTCTTGTACTAAATCCTCAGCGAGGTCAGCATGGTGCAACTGTAACGTTGCAAATTTCAGCATCTGCGTACGAATTTGTTGGAGTTCCGTATCAGAAATAGCATTCATTTTAATTCCTTTAAAATTTTTTTGTAAGAAATGAAAGAGTTTTTCGTCTAATAACATGAAAGAAACAATTTCTTTTCAATACTATTTTTACCACTTAAACAAGGAAATTTAAAATGAAAAATATTACATTAAAAAGCGCAATCTTAGGTATGGCTATGTTATTTGGTGCGACAACCCTTTACGCAGAAGAAATGAAATCTGATGCCATGCCAATGAAATCAGAGCCGATGATGAATACCCCAATGAAAAATGATGAAATCAGACGATATGAAAATGCACTCTGACTACATGATGAAATCTGACAATATGATGAAGTCTGATGAAATGGGCATGAAATCTGATATGAAAATGAAATCTGATATAGAAATGAAAATCTGATAAAAAGATGAAATCAAATAAAAATGAAAATGACAAAAAGAAAAAAATGTAAAAGATACTTTTTAAAAAGTGCGGTAAAAATCTCAAAAATTTTTCACCGCACTTTATTGAAGCAGAAATTTACATCACAACCACATCAAACTGTTCTTGGTTATAAAACTGTTCTGTTTTTACTTTTACTCGTTTTGCCAATAAACATTTCCACTTCTGGTAGCAAACCATGAGATTCTTCATTAATAAGATATTCGGAAACCGCTGGTGAGGCATAAACAACAAATTGTTCACTACTGAATAAAATGATACACCCGAATAATTTCACGCATAATTTCGTAACAAACTGTCTCAACAGTTTTTACACGACCGCGTCCATGGCATGTTGGACATTCATCACATAGCACATGCTCAAGGCTTTCACGAGTTCTCTTACGGGTCATTTCCACAAGGCCTAATTGCGTAAAGCCATTCACATTGGTTTTCACACGATCTTTAGAAAGCGCATCACATAACGATTCTAGTACTCGATTGCGGTGTTCATCTGTTTGCATATCAATAAAATCAATAATGATTATGCCACCCAGATTACGTAGTTGGAGTTGCTGAGCAATGGCTTTTAGTTGCTTCAATATTGGTATTGAAGATGGTTTCTTCTAGATTACGATGCCCCACAAATGCGCCTGTATTAATATCAATGGTAGTCATCGCTTCTGTTTGCTCGATAATTAAATAGCCACCCGATTTGAGATTAACACGTTTATCTAGAGCTGCTTTTGGATCGCATTTTCAACCCCATACACATCAAAAATAGGTTGATTACCAGAATAAAGAACAAGTTTATCGCTTAATTCAGGCATAAATTCATCGGTAAATTCTTTCACTTCGCCAAAAGCAGAGTTTAGAGTCGATACGAATTTTTCTAAGTTTGTGCCGATAAAATCACGCAAAAATACGTTGCGGAAGCGCTGGTTCGCCGTAAAATTTTTTGATTTGGTTGGATATTTAGATTTTACGCTCTAAGACTTTACGCCATAAAGCGTTTTAAAAATTCAGCATCTTGACGTAATTCTTCTTCGCTTGCCCCTTCTGTGGCGGTGCGAATAATGAAACCGCCGAGTTCATCACAAAATGGTTCAACTAATGCTTTTAAACGGGCACGTTCTTCTTCGCTTTCAATGCGTTGTGAAACGCCCTACGTGGCTATTTTTCTGGCATAAAAACAAGATGACGTGATGGCAATGTGATGTCTGTTGTTAAACGTGCGCCTTTTGTACCAAAGGGGATCTTTTCACCACTTGTACAACAATATCCCTGCCCTTCGCGTACTAATTCTGAAATGCTCTTAACTTTAAATTGCTTTTTGTTCATTTTCATCTACACATTCTGTGTGAGGACACAATGTCAGCAGCGTGTAAAAAGCCGCTTTTTCCAAACCAATATCAACAAAAAGCAGACTGCATTCCAGGCAGGACTCGAGTTACACGGCCTTTATAAATACTTTCCGACAATTCCTCGTTTGGCTTGGCGTTCAATATGCACTTCTCGCAACATTCCTGTTTCTACTAGCGCAATGCGTGTTTCGTTAGGCGTTACGTTCATCAATAACTCTACAGCATCCATTTTTATATTCCTAATTTCTTAAATTTCATCAAATATTCAGTCTAAATAGAATAATAGCCCGAAATAAGGTAAAATGCACCCTTTCTGAAATTTTTAACCCATTTTTGGACTTTTTAAATGTTTGGATTCGACCCAACTCTTGTTACTTTTTACTATTTATATTTTCGGGATGTTACTGATTGGCGTACTCGCCTATTATTACACGAATAATTTATCAGATTACATTCTCGGTGGACGTCGTTTTAGGCAGCTTTGTCACCGCAATGTCAGCAGGCGCATCAGATATGTCTGGTTGGCTTTTTAATGGGCTTGCCTGGTGCGGTATATTTATCAGGCTTAGTTGAAGGCTGGATTGCTATCGGCTTAACGCTTGGCGCTTATTTTAACTGGCTTCTAGTGGCTGGTCGTTTACGTGTTTATACTGAATTAAATAATAATGCCCTCACTCTTCCCAGAATATTTTCCACAACCGCTTTTGCCACATCACATAAATTATTAAAAATTGTTTCTGCCTCTATTATTTTAGTGTTCTTTTACCATTTATTGTGCTTCGGGTGTCGTGGCTGGTGCAAAATTATTCCAAAAATTTATTTTTCAGTCGAATATTCCACCGCACTTTGGTACGGAGCATTAGCCACCATTCTTTACACTTTTTATCGGTGGTTTTTAGCTGTAAGTTGGACAGATACCATTCAAGCAACCCTTATGATTTTTTGCGCTGCTCTTAACGCCTATTTTTTTGTGTTATTAAGTATTGGTGATACCGCTCAATTTTTTCCGCGGTATTAGCGCAAGCTGAAAGCGGCTGCCAATAAAGATTTTACAGATTTATTTACTGCCACTACACCACTTGGTCTATTAAGCCTTGCCGCTTGGGGATTGGGATATTTTGGGCAGCCACATATTTTAGCGCGTTTTATGGCGGCTTATTCTGTTAAATCACTTATCAAAGCTCGCCGCATTAGCATGACATGGATGGTGCTTTGCTTAGGTGGTGCAATTGGTATTGGTTTCTTCGCAATTCCCTATTTCTTTTGTCAATCCCAATATTGCAGGCACAGTCAATAACGAACCAGAGCAAGTATTTATTGAACTCGCTAAACTTTTTGTTTAATCCCTTGGATCGCGGGCATATTACTTTCAGCTATTTTAGCTGCTGTAATGAGTACATTAAGTGCGCAATTGTTAATTTCTTCTAGCTCAATCACAGAAGATTTCTACAAAGGTTTTTATTCGCCCTCAACGCATCTGAAAAAGAGCTCGTATGGCTTGGAAGAATTATGGTGTTAGTTATTGCTGCACTTGCTATCTGGATCGCACAAGATGAAAACAGCAAAGTATTAAAACTAGTAGAATTCGCTTGGGCTGGTTTTGGTAGTGCATTTGGCCCTGTGGTGCTTTTTCTCTTTTCTGGAAACGAATGACATCATCGGGTGCAATGGCAGGTATGCTTGTAGGCGCAGTAACAGTATTTGCTTGGAAAAGAAGTTGTTCCAGCTGATACCGATTGGTTCAAAGTATATGAAATGATTCCTGGATTTTGCTTTCGGTAGCCCTTGCAATTATTATTGTCTCATTGCTGTCTAGCAAACCAGAACAAAATGTTCTAGATACCTTTGACAAAAGCAGAGAAGGCCTATAAGGAAGCAAAAATGATCGACTTTTCGCCCTTTTTATCAACAAATTGCGACCACAAATTTATCAGACTGGTTAGAAACCTTACCACTTCAATTAAAAGAATGGGAAACTCAAACTCATGGTGATTATACAAAATGGAGCAAAAATTGTTGATTTCCTACCTGATTTACATGCTGATGAAATCGATCTCAAAAGTACGGTGAAATCTGACCGCACTTCTCCCCTTTCAGAAGGAGAAAAACAACGAATCATCCATCATTTAAAACAATTAATGCCATGGCGAAAGGGGCCTTATCATCTTTTTGGCATTCATGTAGATTGTGAATGGCGTTCAGATTTTTAAATGGGATCGTGTTCTTCCTCATTTAGCTTCACTGCAAGGCCGCACTATTTTAGATGTGGGCTGTGGCAGCGGTTATCATATGTGGAGAATGGTAGGCGAAGGCGCAAAAAAATGGTCGTCGGGATTGATCCTACAGAGCTTTTCCTTTGCCAATTTGAAGCAGTACGCAAGCTGCTTAATAATGATCGTCGAGCAAATCTTATCCCGCTTGGTATTGAGCAAATGCAACCATTAGCGGCATTTGATACTGTATTTTCAATGGGCGTACTCTATCATCGTAAATCCCCATTAGATCATTTAAGCCAGTTAAAAAATCAATTGGTAAAAGGTGGTGAATTGGTATTAGAAACGTTAGTGGTGGATGGCGATGTAAATACTGTGCTCGTACCAGCAGATCGCTATGCGAAAATGAAAAATGTTTATTTTATCCCATCTGTTGCTGCACTAATTAATTGGCTAGAAAAAGTTGGCTTTACCAACGTACGTTGTGTGGATGTAGCGACAACTACATTAGAAGAACAGCGTAAAACTGATTGGTTAGAAAATGAAAGCCTGATTGATTTCTTAAATCCAAATGATCACAGTAAAACCATTGAAGGTTATCAAGCACCGAAAAAGAGCGGTAATCTTAGCGAACAAATAAAAAGGGAAATTATTCCCTTTTTTATTTTCCATCAAGAATCTTGCATACTCACAATGAATGGTACTCTAATTTCACTGATGTTAATGTAGAGAGTAGCGCTTCAGCCATCGTTTTATGGCTTAGTTTTAATGCTTTTTCAGCCATCACAATTCGCTCAATATCACTCAATTTTTTATCATTTAAATAAGCAAAATTAAGTGCAGTTTGCAACGCTGGTAAACTCGGATTAAATGCAGCATTTTTCTGCATAACGTCCTGTCACCACATCACCATTTTTAAATAAAATCGCAATGCCATGCGGACTATTTGAATAAGGACAATGAGATTGATTTGCCGCTAAAATAGCTTGATTAATCAAATCATCTTGATGATCAGCCACTAAATCATGATTTTTCTTCCACTAAAAAGATGCGCCGCAATATCAAGATCTTTCGGTCCAAAAAGCATCAGGTAAATAAGAATGCAACGGATTATTTTTGACTATGTGGCAAATGAATTGAAATTTTTTTCAGCGCCATGCAATTCATTCATAAATTGACGGCAATGCCCGCAAGGCGTGTAATTGACCACCATATCTGAAATACGACGTTCATTACGCAACCATGCGTGAGAAATTGAGCTTTTGTTCTGCATGAATTGTTTGCTGAATAGCTGAATTCGAAAAATTCTTGATTCGCACCAAAATAAAAAAATCACCTTGTTCACCAATAGCAATTGTCCCCCACATTAAAATGAGAAATAGCGGTATGGCTATAACTCGCCGCAATCGGCAACAAATGCATAGCTAATTTTAATGGCGTAAGTTCAAAATCACGACAAAGCTGCTCCACTTGGGAACGATTTAAAAAAAGCCAGCCCAATTTTGCAAACGAATTTCATCAACAATCGCTTGATTGAGTGCATCATCTTGTGGCAATGCGTGCTTAATAAGTTCTTGCATAAGACATCCTTAAAATATTAAAAATTATAACTGCACTTATTAAAGCAAAATTTTGCTGTTAGCCGCGACCCTTTTACTAAAGTATTCCTTATAACTGTGATCCAGATCACTTATTTTTGATAGTTTAAAATTTATTACAAATTATTAACATATAGTCTTGGGCTATCAATTTTTATTGAATAGAACAATTTCACAGCAAATTCTAGAAACGTATAATACCCACATCAAAGGCAGGGCATTAGCTCAATTATTCAACTAGAAAAAGGAAATTATTATGTCAAAAACATCTATCGGATTAGACAAAGTTCAATCAGCAGAATTAGCCAATAAACTTAACGAATTACTTGCAACCTACCAAGTATTCTATACTAATGTACGTGGTTACCACTGGAACATTAAAGGTGTAAATTTCTTTGCATTACACGCAAAATTTGAAGAAATCTACACAGATTTAATCACTAAAGTTGATGAAGTGGCTGAACGTATTTTAACTTTAGGCTACACACCAAATAACGCATATAGCCAATACTTAAAAGTATCTCGTATTAAAGAAGATATCGCAGTAAGCGGCGCACAAGAATGTTTATCAGGCACATTACAAGGTTTAAAAACACTACTAGACCAACAACGTGAAATTCTTGCTCTTGCGAGGCGATGCTGATGACGAAGGTACTGCATCACAAATGAGTGACTACATTAAAGAACAAGAAAAAAATTGGTATGGATGTTCCAAGCAGCTTGCCAAACTTGCCATGCTTAATGGGTAAATTTCAGCTCTAACGAAAACTAACCTGCAATCTGTCTAACTCTAAAAAAGTTAGGCTAAATTAATACAAGGACCAAGTTCTATATCCCAGAATTTGGTCCTTTTAATTAACTATACTTAATCAAATTTCCTCTCTATTTTTTAACATAAATTAGTTATTTATCTTAAAACACTTAAAAATATTAATTAAACTTGACTTATTCCTTTTGCACTAGTTTAATAGTGCAAAAAGTTCAGAATCTGAGATTGATTATGAAAAATACCCCTTTTATTGCGGTGACCTCTCAACCGGTTCCCTATCATGCTGACACCACCGCAATTTTTAATACACTATGTCAACAGAACTCAAATTCTCTTCTCCTCGACTCTGCCGAAATTGGTAGTAAAAATAGCTTACAGAGCCTTATTTTTGATTAATGCTGCCGTTAAAATTACTTGTTTAGGCAATCAGGTGACCTTTAGAGCACTGAATGCCAACGGAAAACAAGTTTTAAATGAAATTCACCCAGTATTAAGCCAACTCGGTACCGTAAGTGCGGTTAATTTTGACAATGAATTTTCTGCACAATTTGAGCCGCTCGACAATCAATTAGATGAAGACAGCAAATTACAAGCTGCAACCATTTTTGATGGACTTCGTGTAATTTCTACCCATTATCAACATAGCAGCACACCCGTCTTTTTAGGTGGTTTATTTGCTTATGATTTGGTGGCAAATTTTATTCCAATGCAAGGTGTTGAATTAAAAAGATGATGGCATTAACTGCCGGATTACAGTTTTTATCTCGCAGAAAATTTAATCACCATCGATCACCAAAAGCCAACAAGCCACATTAAAAAGCTTTTGCTTTAGCCAAGAAGAACAAGTGGAAGTCGCGAAAACGGCACTTTCTATTGCCCAAAAATTAAGAAATATTGATGGCGTATTTTCCATTAAAAGCAGCAAGTGATGAGGTCAGCACTAACTTTGAAGATCCTGAATTCATCGGCATTGTCAGAGCATTAAAAACATCATATTAATATTGGTGACGTGTTCCAAATCGTGCCATCTCGCCGTTTTTCATTAGCTTGCCCGAATACCCTTGCGAGCTATGCACAATTAAAACATAACAATCCAAGCCCTTATATGTTCTATATGAACGATGAGGATTTCATTTTATTCGGTGCATCACCAGAAAGTGCATTGAAATATGCACCGGACAATCGCCAATTAGAAATTTATCCCATTGCAGGTTCTCGTCCGCGTGGGTTTGATGCTCATGGTAATATTGACCCAGAATTGGATGCTCGCTTGGAATTAGAATTGCGTCTTGATCATAAAGAACAAGCTGAACATTTAATGTTGGTGGATTTAGCCCGTAATGATATTGCTCGCGTGTGTCAAAGCGGTACGCGTAAAGTCGCCGAATTAATGCAAGTGGATCGCTATTCTCACATCATGCATTTGGTTTCTCGCGTAGTGGGTAAACTTCGTCCTGAACTTGATGCATTACATGCTTATCAAGCTTGCATGAATATGGGAACTTTAACTGGTGCGCCTAAAATCAAAGCGATGCAGTTAATCTATCAATTTGAACAGCAAAAACGTCACAGCTACGGTGGTGCGGTCGGTTATCTCACGTCTGATGGTCATTTCGATACCTGTATCGTCATTCGTTCTGCTTTTGTACAAAATGGCATTGCCCATATTCAAGCTGGCTGTGGCGAAGTATTGGATTCTGATCCACAAATGGAAGCGGATGAAACTCGCCATAAAGGCGGCTGCAGTGCTTAAAGCAATCAAACAAATCAATACCCAAGCAAAAATAAGGACGATAAATTATGGCTAATATTCTCTTTTTAGATAATTTTGATTCATTCACTTATAACCTAGTGGATCAATTCCGTGTGCTTTGGGCATAACGTAAAAATTTATCGCAATGACACTAATTTAGAACAAGTGGTGCAAGAGGCATTAAATACACCTGATACGATTCTTGCGCTCTCACGGGACCAGGTACTCCGGCTGAAGCAGGTATCTTACTCCCACTTATTGAACGTTTAAAAAAATGATGTGCCAATTATCGGGATTTGCTTAGCCATCAAGCGCTTATTCAAAGCCTTTGGTGGAGAGGTTAGTACATGCAGGCGAAGTATTACATGGTAAAGTATCGCGCATTCAACATGATAACCAAGCCATGTTCAAAGATATTGCCAACCCAATGCCTGTGGCACGCTATCACTCTTTAATGGGTAAAAATCTGCCTGACGAATTTATTGTCAATGCAGATTACAATGGTATCGTGATGGCGATTCGTCATAAAAACCCTGCCAATTTGTGCTTTTCAATTCCACCCAGAAAGTATCCCTTACTGTGCAAGGTTCGAAAATTATTACAACAATCTGTGGAATGGTTATTAAACAGAGATTAAGGAAGAAAAATGATTACCGTATATGGATTAAAAGAAGTGCTTGCACCTCGTCGTCAAGATATTGCTGAAGTAATTTATAACTGTTTAAACCTTGGTTTAGACATTCCTCGTGGAAAGCATGCAATTCGTTTTTATGTTTAGATAAAGAAGATTTTCTTTATCCCTATCGATCGTAACAATGATTACACCGTTATTGAAATTAACCTGATGCAAGGTCGTATGGAAGGTACGAAAAAACGTTTAATCAAAATGCTCTTCAGCGAACTGGAATACAAAATTGGTATTAAATCTCACAACGTTGAAATTACGATTAAAGAACAACCGGCGCATTGTTGGGGTTTCCGTGGTATGACTGGCGATGAAGCGCGCGATTTAGATTACGATATTTACGTATAAGGGACGAGATTATGCAAACGGCTCAATTATTAGAACAACTTTACAACGGAAAAACACTTAATAAAGAAGAAAGTGCGGTCATTTTTAATGCCATTATGCAAGGCGAACTGAATAACGAACAAATTGCTGCCATGCTGATTGCATTAAAAAGTACGTGGTGCTACTATCGATGAATTAAGTGGTGCGGTATCAGCATCCTTGCAAAATGCTAAATCATTCCCTCGTCCTGACTACCCTTTTGCGGATATTGTGGGAACGGGTGGTGATGGTCAAAACACAATTAATATTTCTACTGCGAGTGCCATTGTTGCAGCCTCTATGGGTGCCAAAGTAGCAAAACACGGTAACCGTAGTGTATCAAGCAAATCAGGTGCCAGTGATGTATTAACCGCTCTCGGGGGTGAATGTGAATGTCACGCCAGAACAAGCTCGTCAAGCGCTTGATGATATTGGCGTATGTTTCTTATTTGCTCAACAATATCACAGGGGTTTTAAACATGTGGCCCCTGTTCGTGCGGCATTAAAAACGCGTACGCTTTTTAATATTTTAGGTCCATTAATTAACCCTGCTCGCCCAACTTATCATTTGCTTGGCGTGTATGCACCTGAATTAGTGAAAAACCTATGCTGAAACAGCTGTTGCATTAGGCCATCAACATACTTTTTGTGGTTCATGGTGCGGGTCTTGATGAAGTCGCCGTACATGGGTGAAACCCAAGTCGCTGAAATTAAAAACGGCAAAATTGATTACTTTCACTTTAACCCCAGAGGATTTTTGGTTTAAAAAAACACAATCTTTAGAAAGTTTACGTGGTGGCGAACCGCAAGAAAACGCCCAATATCTGACCGCACTTTTACTAGGTAAAAGGCAAAGCTGAACACGCTAATGCGGTAGCCGCAAATATAGCATTATTGTTGAAATTATTTGGTCATGATGACTTAAAACAAAAGTGTTCAAAATGTGTTGGCTCATCTTGCATCAGGCAAAGCATTTGAGACACTACAAAACTTAACGAATTATTAATGTTGCGATAACTACAACTAGAAGAAAACTATGATCTCCCAAGATTTCACCAAACCAATTGACTCTGCTACGGTGCTACAAAAAAATCGTTTTTAGACAAAAGCGCAATGGGTTAAAAGCAAAGGAAGCTGAATTTCGCTTTCACAATTTAAAGAAAAACATTCAAAAATCTGACCGCTCTTTTTTTATGATGCGTTAGCAAAAGGCACGCATCAAAAAGCCAGCCTATATTTTGGAATGTAAAAAGCCTCCCCTTCCAAGGGATTAATTCGTGCTGAATTTAATTTGGAAGAAATCGCCAATGTATATAAACATTATGCCTCTGCTGTATCTGTTCTGACAGATGAAAAAAATACTTCAAGGGGAATTTTGAGTTCTTGCCGTTAGTTCGCGATATCGTGAGCCAACCTGTACTTTTGCAAAGATTTTATGATTAGCGAATATCAAGTTTACCTTGCTCGCTACTATCAAGCGGATGCGATTTTTATTAATGCTTTCCGTCGTAAAACGATGAGACTTATCGTGTGCTGGCAGATCTTGCACATTCTCTCGGCATGGGGGTATTGACGAAACCAGCAATGAAGCAGAGTTTGAGCGTGCCCTTGCATTAGGTGCAAAAATTATCGGCGTCAACAATCGTAATCTTCACGATCTTTACTGTTGATTTAAACCGCGTAGTAGAACTTACACAAAAATATGCCGATCGCATTCCTACTGATGCACGTATTATCAGCGAATCGGGGATTTATAATCACAGCCAAATTCGTGATTTGCAAAAAGTGGCACATGGCTTTTTAATCGGCAGCAGCCTAATGGGCAGTGCAGATTTAAATAATGCTGTGCGTGAAGTGATTTTTGGCGAAAATAAAGTATGCGGTTTAACTCGCACGCAAGATGTCAAAGAGGTTTACGCAAACGGGGCATTATACGGCGGCTTAATTTTCGTCGAACATTCAAAACGCTGTGTGAGCCTACGTCAAGCCCAAGAATTAGTGACAGCATCACCACTTCGTTTTGTGGGCGTATTCCAGAATCAAGAAATTGATTTTATTGTAAAAATCGCTAAACAATTGCAGCTTTATGCTGTTCAGCTACACGGTTCAGAAACCGCTGAATTTATTACCGCACTTCGTCACCAACTGCCTGAGGAAACTCAAATTTGGAAAGCCATTTCAATAGATACTGAGATGCAAAGTGCGGTTGATTTTACGGATGATTTAAATATCGCACGCTATATTTTTCGATAGCCAATCTGCTAATCAACAAGGTGGCACGGGTAAAAACCTTTGATTGGTCATTAATTCCTGAAAATCTTAAACACAAAGATTATTTTTAGCTGGCGGCATCTCACCAAATAATGTGGAACAAGCTCATTCAACAAAATTGCTTAGGCTTGGATCTTAATTCTGGAGTAGAAAGTTCTGCGGGCGTAAAAGATCAAGAAAAAAAAGTGCGGTTAGTTTTTGAAAAATTTGCTCTTAATCCAATCTAAGGCTGTGTTCTACAGCCTTTATTTTTGTTCTTTTTCAATCAAATAAGAACTCCTCTCAAAATACAATAACATTACGTTCACAATTTGGACATATTTTTGCTATAAATTCTTTATTTCATGATTATGATCAAATTTTTGAAGAAAAACATTTATCATTGGCAATTTCACAATAAATGTGTGTCTTTGGAGTGATACTATGAATAATCCGGATGGCGTTTTTCTGCGTTGGCAGATGTTTCTCGCCGAGATTTTATGAAATTATGTACCGCACTTGCGGCTACGATGGGGCTAAATTCTAAAGCTGGCGCAGAAAATGATGGCAGCAATGACCAATCCAGCACGCCCACCAGTGCTTTTGGATTGGTGCGCAAGAATGTACAGGCTGTACCGAATCTTTACTGCGTGCAAACCCAGCAACTGTTGAAAAATCTCGTGCTAGATTTAATTTCCCTTGAATATCACGAAGTACTTTCTGCTGCATTTGGTGAACAAGCGGAAGAAAATAAACATAATGCTATCCATAACTATTACGGCAAATATGTGCTTGTAGTGGATGGTTCCATTCCAATTAAAGACGGCGGTGTATACTGCATGGTGGCAGGCAAACCAATTGTGGAACATATTCGTGAAGCCGCAAAAGGTGCCGCAGCTATTATTGCAATTGGATCCTGCTCATCTTGGGGCGGTGTTCCATCTTGCGGTGGCAACCCAACTGGTGCGGTCAGTCTTTCTGAAGTTTTACCAAAAGGCACACAATTATTAACATTCCTGGTTGCCCTCCTAACCCACATAATTTCTTGGCAACCGTTGCCTATATCATCACGTATAAAAAAATTGCCAGCAATGGATAAATTAAATCGTCCATTGTTTTGCTTATGACCGTCTAATCCATGAAAACTGTTATCGCCGACCGCACTTTGATGCAGGCCGTTTCGCAAAAAGAATTTGGCGATTATGGTCATCGTCATGGCTGGTGCTTTATATCATTTAGGTTGTAAAGGACCCGAAACTTACGGCAACTGCTCTACATTGGAATTCTGTGATGTTGGTGGTAATAACTGGCCAGTGGGTATCGGACATCCTTGCTATGGCTGTAACGATCAAGGGCATCGGCTTTTTACCAAAAGGCATTTTCCAATTAGCGAACGTCGAAAATCCAACACCACGCGTGGAAAAACCAGATGTGAACAATGTTGAAGGCGAAGGTGCCTCAATGACGGCGATTGGCTTATTAGGCGGTGCTGCAGCCATTTTAGCAGGCGTTAGCGTTGTGACATTGAAAAGAATTAAGCAAACAACATAAAGCGAACAAAAGCCACAGACAAACAAGCCAATCAAGATCAAGGACATTAAAGATGGATAGACGAAATTTCCTAAAAAGCAGGTCTGCTGGGAACAGTCACATCAGGTCTGTCCGTTGCAAAAAGCCGAAGCGGTGGAAAATCTTCCACCAATTCCCTGGCGCACTTGGAATGCTTTTATGACTCCACACTTTGCGTTGGCTGTCAGGCTTGTGTCGCAGAATGTCAGCAAGTGAACAAAACTCCTGTTAATCCAAAAGGTGAGCAAACTTGGGCAAACAACGACAAACTTACTCCGTTTACACGCAATGTGATTCAAGTATGGAGCGATGGAGACGGCAAAAATAAAGATAAAACCGAAAAACGGTTATGCTTTATGTTAAAAACAATGCATGCACTGTGTTGATCCAAACTGCGTTTCCGTCTGTCCAGTACAGGCTTTTAAACCAAAGATCCTAAAACTGGTATTGTTAAATATGATCCCGATATTTGTACCGGTTGCCGTTATTGTATGGTGGGCTGTCCGTTTGACGTGCCAAAATATGATTACGACAATCCATTTGGTCAAATCAGCAAATGTGAACTTTGCAACCAAAAAGGTGTGGAACGCTTAGATAAAGGTGAATTACCGGGTTGTTGTCATGTTTGTCCAACTGGGGCAATTATTTTTGGTACCCGTGAAGAACTTTTAGCGGAAGCAAAACGTCGTTTAAGTTTATTACGTGGCACTGAATATGACTATCCTCGCCAACATGTAAACAGTAAAGACACTTATCGCGCAACTGTGCCGCCTATCAATATCGTATTTACGGTGAAAAAGAAGGTGGCGGTACACAAGTATTTAGTATTAAGCGCGGTTCCGCAAAAAAATTTAGGTTTCCCTGAGTTAGATGATATTGCTACAGGTGCACGCGCAGCTCATTTTACAGCACTTCTTGTATCGCGGTTTGGCATTGCCACTGGTGGCGTTAGCTGGTTTTAACAATGATGACTTATAAGAATATGCACGGCGATAAGATTCGCGAACGAATTGAAGCGCAAAAAGAAGCGATGCGCCAAGCGCGTAAAGAAATGGAAGAAGCGGAGGATGAACATCATGGGTAATCCACGTCCAGTGGGCGGTCGACTAGTTTCCGCCAGTATTCTCTTTTTGCACCTTTGGCCGTAATTTGTATCTTATTAATTATCAAACGTTTGTTCTTAGGTATCGGTTCCGTCACCGCACTTAACGGCGGTTATCCTTGGGGCTTATGGATTTCTTTTTGACTTACTTGTAGGTACAGGTTTTGCCTGTGGTGGTTGGGCATTAGCTTGGACAGTATATATATTCAACAAAGGGAAATATCACCCTCTTGTGCGTCCCGCATTGCTTGCCAGCTTATTCGGCTATTCATTAGGTGGTCTTTCTATCACCATTGATATGGGTCGTTACTGGCACTTGCCTTACTTCTACATTCCAGGTCAATTCAATACAAACTCGGTGTTATTTGAAACCGCATTTTGTATGACGATTTACATCATTGTCGTCACCCTTGAATTTGCGCCAGTTTGGCTCGGGTTCTTAGGGTTGAAAAATGGTTTAATAAACTCAACAAAATTATGTTCTTTGTCATCGCACTTGGCGCACTATTGCCGATGATGCACCAATCATCTATGGGATCATTAATGATCGCCGCAGGTCATAAAGTTCATCAAGTGTGGCAAAGCTATGAAGCATTACCAATCCTATCATTGCTCACAGCATTTATTATGGGCTTTTCTATCGTCATTTTTGAAGGTTCTTTAGTGCGCGCAGGTTTGGCAGGGAAAAAAACACCAGATGAACGTTCGCTCTTTACCCAACTTGCAAAAGTGACCGCGGGATTAATCGCACTTTTCCTTGCAGTACGCTTTGGCGAATTGATTTACCATGACAAACTCCATTATGTATTCGGATTCGATAAACTTGGTAAATTTGAAGCTTGGATGTTTTTGGATGGAAGTATGGCTAATGACATTACCGTTACTCACGTTATTCCTTGGTGAGAAAAAAATCTGATTCACGTTGGCTGTTATCTCAGCCTTGAGCATGTTACTCGGCGCAGCTCTATGGCGTTTAAATTATTCAATGATTATGTACGATCCAGGTAATGGCTATCGTTACTTCCCATCAGCAGAAGAATTGCTAATTTCTATTGGTTTCGTTTCCATCGAAATTTGCGCCTATATTTTAATAATTCGTCTATTCCCTGTCTTACCAGTGTTGAAAGAAAAACATCATGAAGACTCGGAACAAATTATTGCCGAAAAAGCACAATTCAGTAAAAAAATGAGCGGAGCAGAATAATGACTGAAAAAAAACGTATCTCAATCGACCCTATCACACGCATTGAAGGCCATTTGCGTATCGATTGCGAAATTGAAAATGGCGTAGTTACGAACGCTTGGTCATCAGGCACAATGTGGCGTGGTATGGAAAATATCGTGAAAGGTTCAGATCCGCGTGATGCCTGGATGATTATGCAACGTATTTGTGGCGTTTGTACAACCGTTCACGCCATTATAAGTGTGCGTGCAGTGGAAGATGCTCTAGGTGCTAAAGTGCCAGTAAATGCACAATATATCCGCAATATGATTCTTTCTGCTCATAGCATGCACGACCATATCGTTCATTTTTTATCAACTTTCTGCGATGGACTGGGTGGATATCACTGCGGCATTGAACGCTGATCCCGATAAAGCTGCTGGAAATGCTTAAAGGTGTTTTCAACATGGGGACTAAACAGTGCAAATGAATTCCTCAATGTTCAAAATAAAATTAAATCTTTAGTTGAAAGCGGTCAGCTTGGTATTTTTGCAAATAGCTATTTCGGTCACCCTGCAATGAAATTACCGCCAAAGTAAACCTAATCGCGGTGGCTCACTACTTTACAAGCACTTGAATGTCAGCGTGATTGTAACCGTATTGTGGCATTACTCGGCGGAAAAACACCGCACATTCAAAACTTAGCAATTGGTGGTGTAGCAAACCCAATCAACTTAGACTCTCAATCAGTATTAAACTTAGAACGTTTAATGTTTGTAAAATCCTGTATTGATCGTTTAAATGACTTCGTGACTCAAGTTTATCGTGTTGATGCAGCTATTATTGCGGCTTATTATCCTGAATGGCTTAATCTTGGTAAAACATCGGGTAACTACCTTTCTGTGCCTGAATATCCAATTGACGGCGACAATTCTAAATTTGCTCTAACAGGGTGGCTATATTGAAAACTTTGATATTTCGACCTTCCGTCCAATTATCCAACAAAAAGATGAATTTGTTGTAAAGGCATTAAAGAAAGTGGTAAACATGCTTGGTATGAAGACGATGAACCGCTTGAACCTTGGGCTGGTTTAACTACGTCCGAAATATACAGGCTGGCAAGATGAAGGCAAATATTCATGGGTTAAAGCGCCAAGTTTCTACGGAAAAGTTGTTGAAGTGGGCCCTCTTGCCTATTTAATTGTAACTTAGCAAACGAAAATAAAGATACATTACATCACTTTAACCATATTAAAAGGGTTGTATGAAAAACTAAGCAGCAATACCTTATCTGTTGACCATTTACATTCAACATTAGGGCGTATTATTGCTCGTACCGTACATTGTTGCGTGCTAAATAATATTCTTGAACAACAATGGAAACTACTTGTTGATAATATTGGCACTGGTGATACTGTTGCTTATCTCAAAACAGACATTCCACAAACAGGTGAGTTTAAAGGTGTTGGATTTTGGTGAAGTACCTCGTGGCATGCTCTCTCATTGGGTTGTCGTTAAAAATGGCAAAATCGAAAATTATCAAGCCGTTGTGCCATCAACTTGGAATGCAGGTCCCTCGTAACCAAAATGATGAAATGGGGCCTTATGAGCTTTCCATCATCGGTACACCCTGTAGCAGATCCGACAAAACCATTAGAAGTTGTGCGCACCATCCACTCTTTCGACCCTTGCATGTCATGCGCAGTGCATGTTGTGAACACAGAAAATGGTGAAGTCACACAAGTGAAGGTGCTCTAATGAAGCCATTAATCTTAGGCGTTGGTAATATTTTACTCGGCGATGAAGGCGTGGGCGTACGAATCGCCCAAGCCCTAGAAAAATCGCTCTGAAATTTTTACCGCACTTTGACGTGGTTGACGGTGGCACTTGCGGCATGGAGTTACTGGATGAAATGGCAAATCGTGAGCATATCATCATCATTGATGCTGTACTTGCCAATAAACAGCCGGAGAAATCATTGTGCTTCATGATGAGCAAGTGCCAGTATTTTTCTCACGTAAAATTTCACCACACCAACTTGGTATTTGCGATGTGCTTTCTGCGTTAAAATTAACGGATGAATTCCCTAAAAACCTATGTTTAATAGGGGTTCAACCAGAGACTTTTGAGCCGCAGATTGAATTAAGTGAAACAATTCAAAAACAATTTCCAGAAATTTTTAAAACAGTAGAAAACGTTTTGAAAAGAGTATGGATTTCACGTTCAAATGTAGATGAGAAATATACAGATTTCACGCACGCCATAATTTGCTCTTATGGTGTGCGTGAATTGATAAAATTCACCTCGCTGTAAATTTTTAATAATTATGTATCGACACGAAAAAAACACCAGAAAATACCACCGCACTTGAAGGTGTCATTCAAAGGCTTCGCCGAGATCCATCTTCAATCTTCCAAAACGAAATGCGAAAAGTTGCAGAAGAAATGAAAGATCTTCCTTTCTATCGAAAAGGTATCGACTGCTATTGTCCTAAATTTGTACTTTTTGAAAACCAATGGATAGGGTACAGTTGTGACACCTTGGATGTTGAGTATTGTCATTTTGCCTGGCAAAGATCAAGAATGGGAACCGCGCGAGATTGGCGATAAACTTTCTGTACAACTGCCCTATAAAACCTTCACCTTCACAGTGAGTAGTTTAAAAAATATTCCACAATATCTTAGTTGCTCCCTTCATTCTCCGATTGATCCTGCAATGACAAATACTCAAAGCAGTTCAACTCGCACAAGATTGCCTCAGAATGATTTTTATCTATGCCAACAAAAAGCAACAACTTTTGATCGAGATCGACGTAACTTATTCCGCGCGATAGTAAAATAGGCACAAATTTCAATAGGAGTGAAAGTATTATGTGTTTAGGTGTTCCAGGCCAAATTGTTAAGATTGGCGAAAAGTGCTCTTCAACTTGCCACAGTGGATGTATGTGGCGTACAACGTGATGTGAATATTTCTCTAGTCTGCACTGGAGATCCTGCCGATTTACTTGGTAAATGGGTGCTCGTTCATGTCGGCTTTGCAATGAGTGTTATTGATGAAGATGAAGCCAAGAAAACCCAAGAGCCCTACTCGCCATGAGTCAACTCGAACACGAAGTTGGGGATTTTTTTAGGATTAAATCAAAAAAATAAAAAGTAGGCATTGCGCCTACTTTTTATTCAATTATACCTCTCAAATCTCTAATTTTTCCTAATCTAAACCAATATTTCTCTTATCTTTTTTTATTTGATAATTTTTCTCTATTGGGAATATGAAAAATACTGTAGAAAACTCACCATATTTTTAATTTCTAAAAATAAAAACGTCGGAGAAACCGACGTTTTTATAACTAATGTTAAAGCGCCTCAATCGCCTTATACTGCTCTTGGATTTTTCTAATCCAGATTGGTATTCCGCTTGTTTTTCGCGTTCTTTCGCAATCACCGCTTCTGGCGCTTTTAGCCACGAAAGCTTCGTTGCTGAGTTTATTCTCGATACGTTTAACTTCATTTTGATATTTTTCAATCTCTTTGGTTAAACGCGCAAGCTCTGCTTCTTTATTGATAAAAGCCCGCCATTGGCACGAGTAATTCCGCATTGCCAACGAGTTTCGCTACCGCAAGTGGTGCGGTTTCGTTTGCAGCTAACACTTGAACGTTGTCTAATTTCGCCATCGCTTTTAAAAGAGCGGTCTGTTTTTCAAGAATTTTTGCGTTTTCTGCACTTAAATTACGGAATAACAGATCTAAGCCTTTACTTGGCGCGATGTTGCTTTCTGCACGGATATTACGCACCGCAACGATCACTTCTTTTAACCACTCAATTTCAGCTTCTGCTTCCGGATCAAAGCCGTTCTCTTCCACTTGGGGGAAAGGTTGTAACATAATGCTGTCTGCAGTAATGCCTACGAATCCTTTCACTTTTTGCCAAATTTCTTCGGTAATAAATGGAATGAGCGGATGTGCTAAACGTAATAATTTCTCTAAAACATGAACCAAGGTTTGGCTTGCTGCACGGATTTGTGCTGCATTGCCATTTGCAAATACTGGTTTAGTCAATTCTAAATACCAGTCGCAGAATTGGTTCCAAGTGAATTCATAAATCGCATTAGCACAAAGGTCGAAACGATATTGGCTTAATGAGTTACGGGAAGTTTCTACTGTGCGATTGAATTCTGATTGAGATCCAACGATCCGCTAGTGAAAAAACTCGATCTCGCCTTCGCTTAAATCTAATTTTTCATTTGTTAAGACGAAAACGGCTTGCATTCCACAATTTGTTACAGAAGTTGCGGTAGCCTTCTAAACGTTTTCATATCCCAGTTGATATCACGACCGTTTGAAGCCAATGCGACTAATGTAAAACGCAATGCATCCGTACCGTGAGCAGTAATACCTTCTGCAGAATTCTTTTGCGCGTTGCTTTAGCAATTTTCTCTGCCAATTGCGGTTGCATCACTATTGCCAGTGCGTTTTCAAGTAAATCTTCAAAGCTAATACCGTCAATCATATCGATTGGGTCAAGTACGTTACCTTTCGATTTCGACATTTTTTGGCCTTGCTCATCACGGATCAAGCCTGTTACATACACGGTTTTGAATGGTACTTGTGGTTTGCCATTTTCATCTTTCACGAAGTGCATCGTAAACATAATCATACGTGCAACCCAGAAGAAGATGATATCAAAAGCCTGTAATTAACACATCCGTTGGATGGAACATTTTTTGAGTTCTTTGGTTTGCTCTGGCCAGCCTAACGTTGAGAACGTCCACAAACCTGAGTAGAACCACGTGTCTAAAACGTCTTCATCTTGCTTGAGTTCAATCGCAGAATCTAAGTTGTATTTTGACCGCACTTCTTCTTCGTTACGAGCGACATAAACATTGCCTTCTGCATCATACCACGCAGGAATGCGGTGTCCCCACCAAAGTTGGCGAGAGATACACCAATCTTGAATATCACGCATCCAAGAGAAGTAAAGGTTTTCGTATTGTTTCGGCACGAATTGGATTTCGCCGTCTTCCACCGCTTTAATCGCCACATCAGCAAGCGGTTTCACGCTCACATACCATTGGTCGGTTAACATCGGCTCAATCGGCACGCCACCACGGTCGCCATAAGGCACTTTGAGATCGTGTGGTTTAATTTCGTCTAATAAACCTAGTGCTTCAAAATCTGCCACGATTTTCTTACGTGCAGCGAAACGCTCTAAGCCACGGTAATCCGCAGGAATAGTCGCTTCATAGCCGGCAAGTGGTTTGCCATCAGTACCGATAATTTCCGCTTCATCACGAATATCCGCATTTAAGGTTAACACGTTAACCATCGGCAAGCTGTGACGTTTACCCACTTCGTAGTCGTTGAAGTCGTGCGCGGGGTAATTTTCACCACACCAGTACCGAATTCACGATCCACATAGTCATCCGCAATAATCGGAATTTCACGGTTTGCCAATGGCAGAACCACAGTTTTACCGATTAAAGATTGATAACGCTCATCTTCTGGATGCACCGCCACCGCCGTATCGCCCAACATGGTTTCCGGACGCGTGGTTGCGACCACTAAATAATCTTTACCATCTGCCGTTTTTGCACCGTTTGCTAACGGATAACGGAAGTGCCAAAGGGAACCTTTGCTCTCTTTGTTTTCCACTTCTAAATCAGAAATCGCGGTGTGAAGTTTTGGATCCCAGTTCACCAAGCGTTTGCCACGATGAAATCAAACCTTCTTCGTGCAAACGAACAAACACTTCTTTTACCGCGTTAGATAAACCATCATCCATAGTGAAACGCTCGCGTTCCCAGTCGATTGAGTTCCCTAAACGGCGCATTTGTTGGCTGATTGTGCCACCTGAATAGGCTTTCCAATCCCAAATTTTGTTGATGAACGCTTCACGACCATAATCATGGCGAGTTTTGCCTTCTTCTGCGGCAATTTTACGTTCCACCACCATTTGGGTGGCGATACCGGCGTGGTCTGTCCCTGCTTGCCATAAGGTGTTATGCCCTTCCATACGGTTAAAACGGATTAAAGTATCCATTAAGGTTTGTTGGAAAGCGGTGTCCCATGTGTAAAGAACCTGTGACGTTTTGGCGGCGGAATCGCAATGCAATAGCTCGTCGCGTTTTTCATTTTCAGACGGTTTTAAAATAACCGCTCTCTTCCCAATGTTGATAAAGGGCTTTGTTCTACCGCAGACGGATTAAAACGGTCTGCCATTTTCGAATTTTTGTGTCATTTATTTTTCTCTTTAATAGATTGATGTTAATTTGAGAATTTACTAAATAATTCTTTTTCTTTTTTTACTCAACTCGTTGTATTTATTGGACCAATACATTCCTTTATTGTAATATTGGGTATCCCCTGTTCTATTAAACTCTTCCAAATATATGAAACCAATTCAAGACTAATAGTTGCATTACTAGAGACATCAATTAGTTTATCACTATCCTTAATTCCTCTTTCAAAAATAAGATATTGCCCTATCTATATCTTTTTTTACTCCATGCCCATCTCTATACATTCGACCAATTTCTAGAAGAGCGGAAGAGTCATTTTTCATTCGCAGCTTTTTATACCACTCTAAAGCTTTCTCTAAATCCTTCTCTACCCCATCACCATATTCGTACATACGTCCTAATTGAACTTGACTTTCAATATCACCTCTAATTGCAGCTTTTTTAATAAAGGAAATGCTTTTGCCATAATCTCTAGTATAACACGTCCAGCATAGTATTCTTCTCCTAAGGTTTTTAACGCCTCTAATTCATCTTTATTTGCTGATTTCTCTAGATACTCAAAATAGAGTTCAGTATTTTCGTCTACACCCTGACCTAAAAGCATATAGCTTACTTAATTTTATATTCAGCCTCTCTGACCCTAAATCAGCAGCCTTATCCCACAGTTTACGGGCTTCCACATAACTTTTTCATTATATAGAGCATCTGCTTGTTTTTAATAAGCTCTTTACATCTTCTTTATCGTTACAAGCACTTACAAAGAGCAAAGAAAAATTAGGAAAATAGATTTTAAATTTTTCATAATGAAATCCTTTTTAATAATTATTTAATTTAAATAACTCTGAATTTTTAATTATCCTCAAACCATCCCACTCATAAATATCGCCAGCTTTAAAAGTGGCTTTCTGATTTTATCTCGAATGGTAATGGTTTTACGCCCGGCGAGAATATCGGTTTCGAAGCGTTGATAAAAGGTAATGTCGCTCATTTATTAACCCACGTTTTCAGTAGAAAGATTCCCAACCTTGCGGACGCAATTGTTTATAACGTTCTCTGGCTTGTGTTTTTAAAGCATCATCTTTCGGTACAAAAATCAATAAGTTTGGGTGAAAACTATGGCTAAAATCTGGAATTTCTTGTTGCAAATTAATTAACACATCACGGCGTTGTAAATTTCGTTTCCCAAGCCATAAAATCTCAATCGGTGTGGGATATTGAGTAGCCTCACCCGATAAATTATGCGGAACAAATTCATTGGGATCTCGTTGCCATAAATGCTCGTCAATCTCTAGCGCTTGAGCCTCACTTTCACAGCTAATCAATACTTTTTCCCTGAGCGCCATATTGAGGCAGCAAGATTACAGGCTATTTCTTCGACAGTTAACGTACAATCTTCTGTAAGAATGTAAAATTGCGCAGTTTTTGCCATTTTAGCCCCGTTATTTTCTCAATCTTGCCCTATAAAAAGGGTGGAAATTTTTAACGAAAAAAACCCTAAAAAAATAAATAATTAAATATACATTATTACAAATGCGTGAAAATCCACCGCACTTTTATGATCTATGTCACAAAACTGATTTTTAACGTTTTTGTTACGTTCCACTCATAACTCGGAAGTGTTAAAAATCAACCTAGTTTTAATTTTCATTCAATTCATAGGAGTACAGAATGGCATTTCGTATTGAAAAAGACACAATGGGTGAAGTTCAAGTTCCAGCAGATAAATACTGGGCTGCACAAACTGAACGTTCACGCAATAACTTTAAAATTGGCCCTACCGCATCAATGCCACATGAAATTATCGAGGCTTTTGGCTATTTGAAAAAAGCAGCCGCATTTGCTAATCATGATTTGGGTGTATTACCTCTTGAAAAACGTGATTTAATTGCTCAGGCTTGTGACGAAATTTTTAGCAAATAAATTAGATGATCAATTCCCACTCGTTATTTGGCAAACTGGTTCTGGTACACAATCTAATATGAATGTGAACGAAGTGGTTGCCAAATCGATGCTCATGTGTTAAACGGTGGCAAATTAGGTGAAAAATCTATTATTCACCCAAATGATGATGTGAACAAATCACAATCTTCAAATGATACTTTCCCAACGGCAATGCACATTGCGGCATATAAAAAAAGTAGTTGAGCACACCATTCCTTGTGTTGAACGTTTACAAAAACTTTTTGCAGCAAAATCTGAAGCCTTCAAAAACGTGGTAAAAATTGGCCGCACTCACTTAATGGATGCAACGCCACTCACATTAGGGCCAAAGAATTTTCAGCTTATGCTGCTCAATTAGATTTCGGCTTAAAAGCATTAAAAATACTCTTCCACATTTAAGCCAATTAGCATTGGGTGGTACAGCGGTTGGTACAGGGTTTGAACACGCCGAAAGGCTATGATGTGAAAGTGGCAGATTACATTGCAAAATTCACTGCACTTCCGTTTGTCACCGCAGATAATAAATTTGAAGCATTAGCCGCTCATGATGCGATTGTTGAAACTCACGGTGCATTACGTCAATTAGCAATGAGTTTATTTAAAATTGCGAACGATATTCGTCTATTAGCATCAGGCCCTCGTTCAGGAATTGGTGAAATTTTAATTCCTGAAAATGAACAGGTTCTTCAATCATGCCGGGTAAAGTCAACCCAACTCAATGTGAAGCAATGACAATGGTCTGCGCACAAGTATTTGGTAACGACACCACAATCGCATTTGTTGGGTCACAAGGTCACTTCCAATTAAATGTGTTCAACCCAGTGATGATTGCAAACTTCTTACAATCAGCTCAATTATTGGGTGATGCTTGCGTATCTTTCGATGAACACTGTGCAGTAGGTATTGAACCAAACTATCCTCGAATTAAACAACAACGAAAATTCATTGATGTTGGTGACCGCATAATACGCATATTGGCTATGAAAATGCGGCTAAAATTGCAAAAACAGCGCACAAAAATGGCACCACATTACGTGAAGAAGCGATTAATTTAGGCTTAGTTTCTGCCGAAGATTTTGATAAATGGGTTCGCCCAGAAGATATGGTGGGTAGCCTAAAATAATTCACCGCACAAATTAACATCAGTAATATTAAAGGCGAGTAAAAATTACTCGCCTTTTTTTACTCGTTTATCATTTGTTTTTGATGCGGTTTGTTATAATCAACACAATTTTTATTCACGGCAATTTATTATGAAAATGAAATCCCTTTTTGTGGCAATGATAACGTTTTTCTGCCGCACCTTTTTGCTCATTGGCAACCCATCGGAAATGCCGAATACACTTGGGGGCCGTTCCATGTTTATACCATTGGCTTATTTTTCCGAAACGGGCACTTATCAAGAAAATGAACGCCCATTAATGCTCTCTTTCAAATATGAAAAACCCATTGAAGGAAAAATTTTGCGATTACGCTTATTAAAAGAAATCGAAACCTTAAAAACTTAATGATGGCGATACTCAAAGTTGGCTTAAAGAAATGCAATCCACATTTCGGATTTCTCACCAAATGATATCTTGAACTATATTGCCTTACCCGATAAAGGTTACTTTGTATTAAATGATACTGTTTTTGGAACATGATTTTTGATGCTAAATTTAATCAAGCATTTATCGGCATCTGGCTTGCACCGAATAGCACTTTTGTAAAACTTCAGCCACAATTATTAGGCAAAACGAAAAGCAATCATGAAGCGACTGAATTTTATCTCAAACCTGAAATTGAATCCTTTGATGAACAAGACTCAATGCCTGAATTACCACCACATTATTTATTAGATAATCAGAAAAATCCGAAGGATAAATTCAATTTTTATATTTTGAACCATAAAAATACCTGTTTTCCAAATAAATTTTATTATCAAAGGAAACAGGTATTTGTACTATATAACTTATTAAAATTTTTCCCAAACTGGGATGATTCCATCAAACTAAATCTAAATTTTTTCCTAACTCAATCCAGCCACAAGGAAAATGAAAATCAGATCAACCGAACCCAGCAGTTCAAATTCTTTTTGCCCAACGAGCAAGCATTTGACGTTGATCTTTTGTCTGACCACAATCCGCCATTTCCATGCCATCACCGCCCCAAGCCTTAAAATCAGTTATCAGCTTACGCACCCATTTTCCTGTCATGTTATAACGTAATGGATGCGCAATAATAGCTATACCGCCTGCGTCATGGATTGTCTCAATCGCCGTGGGAATATCAATCCATTCTAGCTTTGACAAATGCCGATTTTCCTTGCCCTAAATAGCGTTTAAAGGCCTGACCATCATTAGATACCTTACCAATCTGCACCAAATAACGTGCGTAATGAGCACGCGTAACTTCACCATCAGCTAAAGCTTTCGCACCTTCATAAGCATGAGGAATCCCTGCTTTTTCTAATTTATCGCCAATTTCCACCGCTCTTTTTCACGTAATGCTTTTTGACTTTGCAAAAGTGCGGTCATTTTAGGATGAGTTTTATCGAAGTTTAATCCTACAATATGGATCCCTCGCCCTTCCCAATTTGTGGAGATTTCTACTCCAGTAATTAATTCAATGCCTACTTCTTTCGCTGCAATCTCAGCTTCATCAATGCCCACAATCGTATCGTGATCGCATAATGCCAACACGTTCACGCCTTGCGCATAAGCACGATGCACTAATTCAGTTGGGCTCAACACCCCATCTGATGCGGTGCTGTGGCAATGTAAGTCGTATTTTTTTGTCATTGTTTAATATTTTTTTACTAATTCTTTTTACTAATTTTGGACCGTGATAAATCAATCCTGAATAAACTTGTAACAACTCTGCGCCAGCCTCAATTTTTCTCTTGCGCATTTTGCAAGCCATCAATGCCGCCGCTACCAATAATCGGAATCTGACCTTTCAGTTCCTGATGTAATCGCTTAATAATCTCCGTGCTTTTTATGCTGCAACGGCTTTTCCACTTAATCCGCCTTGCTGTTCCGCATTTTTTCATCCCCATCACAGTATCACGAGAAATTGTAGTATTCGTTGCAATAACGCCATCCATTTTGTGACGAACCAACGTATCCGCAATTTGCACTAATTCACTTTCCGTTAAATCTGGTGCAATTTTTACCGCAATCGGCACATATTTATTGTATTGGTTTGCCAAAATAGCTTGACGATCCTTGATGCTTCGCAACAAATCATCGAAATAATCACCATATTGTAACTGACGCAAATCCGGTGTATTGGGTGATGAAATATTCACCGTAATGTAACCTGCGTAGTTATAGGCTTTGTTCAAACAGAAAAATATAATCATCTTTGCCTTTGTTCCAAAGGCGTGAATTTATTCTTACCAATATTGATACCAATCACGCCTTTATAACGTGCGTTTTTCACATTTTCTATAAGGTAGTCAATACCATTATTATTAAAGCCATTACGGTTAATAATGCCTTCAGCTTCAATCAAACGAGAAACTGACGTGGCTTTGCATTTCCCACCTTGCGCAACAGGCGTGACAGTTCCTACTTCAAGAAAACCAAAACCTAATGCACCGAAACCATCAATCGCATCGCCGTTTTTATCCGCCCCTGCCGCCAATCCAATGGGATTAGGGAAAATTCACACCCATTACCGTTTTCGGAAAGCCTTTTGGGAACATGAATAATAGATTTTTAAGATCGGTTGAAATAAAGGATTACCGGCTAATTTCAAGCATTGAATCGTGAAATCATGAGCCTTTTTCAGCATCCATTTGGAAAATGCCGTGGCGGAATAATTGATACATACTCGTTTATCTCTCAGGATAGTTGACTGTAAGAAAGTGCGGTCAATTTTTCACCACACTTTAAAGGGAAAAGACTGATCGTATTCTACGAGGAACAAAGATAATGTGCAAATAATAAAAAAATCTAATTAATAAAAATCATCCTATTTCTCATTAGAGTTATCATAAACATATAAGATTTTTATATTTTTTTAATAAAAAAATTAACATTGATTTTTCTATTAGTAATGATTATTATTAAAAATAAAACAGCTTAACTAATTGGAGAAACAATGAAGTCTAGTTCAAAATTATTTATCATATTAGCCTATCCCCTAATACTATTTATTAGCGAAATAATTTATCGAAATATATTTAACATCCCCCTCTTGCTCGTTATATTGAAACTTACAGCATTAACTTATTACTTATAATTTTTCTTCTTTTCTCAAAATATAAAATCACTAAATTCTTAGTTTGTTTATTTTTTTGCATCCTCTGTGATTATTAACTCTGGACATTACGCAGTATATGATAATTGGATCAATGGCACAAATTACTTCCTGATGTTCAAAGAAATTGGGGAAGTCTCTCATGTTGGTATTACAATGTTAGATCGAGTTGGACCACCTGTAATTTACTCCTTATTGGAAACTATTATTTTTATTTCTGCATTATTTATATATCCTACAAGAAAAGTAAGCAAGTATTGTATATCTGATATTTTATTTAGTTTGCTTATTCCTCTACTTATTTAGTGAGATCATTTTATTCTACGCAAGAATTAGGGCGTTACTTCAAATCCTGCTTACTCTAGAGTAAAAAGTAATTTCTTTTCTGTAGGTAATTTTATCGGAAAAGTTATTCCTTATGAAACATTCAACTTAAGTCAAGTAAAAGACTATTTACACCCAACGCCCTCAATTATATCTTCACCTGATGTAAAAAATATTATTTTTATTATGGGAGAAAGTTTAAGTTCAAAACACGTCGATTATTTCGGTTATGAACGAGAAACTATGCCTTTTATTCGACAATTAGCCAACGAAAATCCTAATGTTTTATTAAAAAGAAGCGTATAGTGCAGGCTTAATGACCGCCATCTCTGTACCTGCACTTTTCAATGCAATTCCCCGTCCAAATGGACTAAAACAAATAATGAAAGGCGATACGAATTTCTTCAAACTAGCAAAACTCCAAGGATTTGATACTCATTTTTATACTGCACAACCAGAACGTGCAATGATGATTATGAGTATTATGGGAAAAAGTTGGATGAATCACCAAATCACCCTCAACACAGCTAGATTTATCACCAGAGCAAGGAATGAATGATCATAAACTTTTTCCTCTATTACAGAAGATTGATCTTAACAAAGAAAAAGAATTTTATTGTATTACATCAGAGAGGTTCACATGGTCCTTATGCTGAATACCTAACCGAAGAAGAAAAAATATTTAAAGATGGTTCACCATTAGATAATTATGACAGCACAGTATACAATACAGATCAATTAATCCAGAAGGTATACAATTATCTAGAAAAACGTGGAAAAGACGATTATATTCTAATATATACTTCAGACCATGGACAATTTGTCACAAAAAAATCATTATAACCAGGGAACAACAGCGGAAGATCAATATCTTGTACCAGTATTTATTTATACAAAAATGAAAAAGATCAACAAAAATTAAAAAGAATTCGATCAGTGTAAGCGATTATTCCATCAACAACTTTCAACTTTAGTTATCAATATTATGGGATTTGATATGCCTATATCTAGTTGTGAAAATGGTGTCATTAATTCACACATGATTACTGGTGATTATGGATATCTTTCTGTTAAACCAGCAAATCCACCAGCTTTTATTAATCCTAATAGAAAATAATACTTTATCTTGATAAAAAGTTTAAATTGAAAAAAACGTTAAAGAAAGCTCAGTAGATATTTCTGCTGAGTTTTTTTATTCAGGAAAAAAACGCTCTAAAAAGTGCGGTTGATAATTCAAAGAAAAATTGGCTATATAAAAAAACCGAACCCAATTGGATTCGGCTTTAATTATGTTGTGTTTGAAAATTATTCTTTCTGTATTATGACTTACGCTAATTCCGCACGTAATTTTTTTGGTTACATCCACCATCACTTTTTAGTTGGTCGATGGTTTCTGTCCAGCCGCGTGTTTTTAAGCCACAGTCTGGGTTTACCCATAAACGTTCTTTTGGAATTACTTTTAACGCTTTTGCGTAATAAAGTGTTCAATTTCACCTGAGGTTGGTACACGTGGACTGTGGATATCATACACACCTGGACCAATGTCATTCGGGTAGTTGAATTTCACGAAGGCATCTAATAATTCCATATCTGAACGTGAAGTTTCGATGGTAATCACATCTGCATCTAATGCCGCAATCGCAGGTGAGATGTCATTAAACTCGGAATAACACATATGAGTGTGAATTTGAGTATCATCTTGCACGCCCATTGAGCTTAAACGGAATGCTTCGCCCTGCCCATTGTAGGTAGGCATCCCAATCTGCACGTTTAAGTGGTAAACCTTCACGAATTGCTGGCTCATCGATTTGAATGACTTTAATGCCTGCCGCTTCTAAATCTAACACTTCATCAGATAACGCTACGCCGATTTGTTTTACATACGGTTGAACGTGGAATATCGTTACGCACGAATGACCATTGTAAAATAGTCACAGGGCCTGTAAGCATTCCTTTCATTACACGGTTTGTGAGGCTTTTGTGCATATTGAGACCAACGTACTGTCATTGGCTCTGGGCGAGGTCACGTCACCGTAAATCACTGGTGGTTTTACACAACGTGAACCGTAGCTTTGTACCCAACCAAATTTAGTGAATGCGAAACCATCTAATAATTCCCCGAAAGTATTCCACCATGTCGTTACGCTCTGCTTCACCGTGAACTAACACATCTAAATCCAATTCTTCTTGGCGACGCACAACATATTCGATCTCTTTTTTTCATTGCTGCTTCGTAATCTGCAAGGGATAATTCACCTTTTTTTGAAGCTCGCACGGGCGTGACGAATTTCGGTAGTTTGTGGGAATGAACCAATGTTTGTAGTTGGTAGAAGCGGTAAATTTAACCACGCATTTTGCTTAACAATACGTTCTGCAAATGGCGATTTACGTTGATCCGCACCTTTTTGGCAAGTTTGCTAAACGCTCAGCCACTTCAGGGCGATGAATTTCTTTTTGACGTTGCACGTGCATCTGCCGCCGCTTGGCTTGCATCTAATGCCGCTTGTACAGACGCTCTACCATGATTTAATGCTTGTTTTAATACGTTTAATTCTTCTACTTTTTTTGTAGCGTGAAAGATAACCAGCTATAAAGTGCAGGATTTTTTCTCTTTTAATTGTACTTCCACTTCTAAATCAAAATGGGCTGTGCAATAATGAACAGCTTGGTGCAATCCATAAACGCTCACCTAATTTTTGCTTTTTAATGTCTCTAATACATCTAACACTTTGTTTAAGTTTGCACGCCAGATATTACGGCCTTCAATCACACCAGCTGATAACACTTTGCTGTAATCTTCAAATGCTGCAAGTTGTTCTGGCGCACGCACTAAATCTAAATGTAAGCCTGCAACAGGTAAAGCTTTTAATAACTCAGCGTGCTCTGCAACGGAACCAAAAATAAGTAGCTAACAATAATTTTTGCGTTCACTTTTGCTTAATTCAGCATACACAGATTTATAGGCTTCAACCCATTCTGCAGGTAAGTCTAATGCTAATGCAGGCTCATCAATTTGAATCCACTCTGCCCTTCAGCCACTAATGCGTTTAAGATTTCAACATAAACAGGCACTAATTGATTTAATAAATCGAAACGGTTAAATGCTTCGCCTTTTTTTCTTTACCTAACCATAAGAATGTTAATGGACCAACAATCACTGGTTTTAAAATTTAAACCTAAAAGCTTTTTGCTTCACGGATTTGATTTACATAATGTGCTGGATTTGCTTTGAAAGCGGTCGATTTTTGGAACTCAGGCACAAGATAGTGATAGTTGGTATCAAACCATTTGGTCATTTCAATTGCGAATTGATCTTTGTTACCGCGTGCAAGTTGGAAATATTGATCAAGGGTTAAATTTTTGGCTATCAAAACCAAAACGAGCAGGAATTGCCCCTGTTGCCACTTGTAAATCTAAAAATATGATCGTAGAACGTGAAATCGCCCACTGCAACGAAATCCGCATTGGCAGCCGCTTGATGTTTCCAGTTTTTTTCACGCAACGCTTTCGCTAAATCTAATAAATCTTGCTCTGCTAATTCTTTACGCCAATAACGTTCTTGTGCAAATTTTAATTCACGTTTTGCCCCTACACGAGGAAAGCCTAAGATATGTGATGTTGTCATAATAACTCCCGTTTTAAAGTAATCTTCTTAATCATTTAGACGGCTAAACGTCTGTACGGGTATAGAATGCGCCATCTCAGTGTATTATGCAAACTTATTATTTTCAGGATTTGTATGAAATAAATTAATATTAAAGTCAGGTATAAAAAGGGGCATATTAAATGCCCCAAAAACTATTGAAAAATTTACCGCACTTTTTACTGCAACGCTTTTCTCAATCTTTTCAAATAAATCTTTTGAAAGATTTTCTACAACGCTTAGGCGTTCTAAAGCTCGTTTCATGAGCGTTTGACGTTGAGCATCAAAGCGAGAAAAACGAATTAGTGGCTCGATTAAGCGTGCAGCCACTTGCGGATTACTTTCATTTAAACGGATTAACACATCCGTTAAGAAACGATAGCCAGAACCGCTGACGTTGTGGAATGCTTTTAAGTTGTGATTTGCAAAAGCTACCTACTAATGCACGTAAACGGTTTGGATTGTTGAAGTTAAAACTTGGGTGATCCATTAATAACTGAATAATTTCCAATACATTTTTCATCTGGGCGAGTGGCTTGTAATGCAAACCATTTTATCCATTACTAATCCATCGTGTTGCCATTTTTTTGTTCAAAATCAGCTAGCAACGCATCTCTGCAAAGGTAATGCCGCTTTAGTCGCAACACTTAATGCAGCCAATGTATCTGTCATATTATTCGCATTGTTGTAGTGTTTTTTTGTACGAGATTGTTACCCAAATTGGTGTAAGCCAAATAAGTTAAGCAAAGATTACGCATTGCACGCAAGGCGATGTCTTGTTGCGTAACTTGATAATCATCAAGACGAATATGGGTGTAAACACGCAAGAAATCATCTTTTTAAAGTCTCGGCAATTTGCGCTTGCATAAATGCTCTTGCGGCTGAAATACCATCAGGATCGATGGTTTTGAAACCTTCAGCAAATTCCATTTCTTTTCGGCAGCGTGAGAATTAAGGTTGCCAGTTCAATATCTTTCTCATAATGGTTCAGAACATGAGAAAGTGCGGTCAACATTTCAGGCGAAATTTCTAGTGGATCGCCTTGTTGGAAACGCACAACATTACGACGTAATTCTTGCGCAAATAGCATTTGTGCCGCATCCCAACGGATAAATTGATTATCTGCAAATTTAAGCAAGCCTAATAACTGCTCAGTTTTGTAATCATAATCCAGTTTTTACTGGCGCGGAGAAATCACATAACAATGCTGGAATTGGGCGACCATAAATGCCATGAAACTCAAAGACTTGATCTTTTTCAGTAACATTTAATACGTCACTCAACAATTCACCATTATGTTGTAGCATTTGTTTCGTGCCGTTCACATCATAAAGCGCCACTTTTAATGGAATATGTAAATTCACTTTTTCCATTTTGATCGGCGGTTGGCGGTGTGGATTGTGAAACCGTTAAACGATAAGTATGCGTTTTTTTCGTCATACGCATCGCTAATCAATAATTCTGGGGTACCCGATTGGCTATACCAACGGCGGAATTGATTTAAATCGAGGTTATTGGCACGCTCCATGGCAGAAACAAAATCTTCACAGGTTGCCGCTTTGCCATCATTTTCAGCAATATAAAGCTGCATCCCTTTTTGGAAACCTTGCTCACCCTAATAAAAGTGTGCAACATACGAATCACTTCTGCCCCTTTTTTTCATATACTGTCACCGTATAAAAGTTATTCATTTTCAATCACTTTTTCAGGGCGGATTGGGTGTGACATTGGGCTTGCATCTTCGGCAAATTGCACGGTGCGTAAAAATTTCACATTATTAATGCGATTGACTGCACGAGAACCTGTATCTGAAGAAAATTCTTGATCACGGAAAACCGTTAAACCTTCTTTCAAACTTAATTGGAACCAATCTCGGCAGGTAACACGGTTGCCTGTCCAGTTATGGAAAATATTCATGAGCAATTACACTTTCAATGGCAAGATAATCCTCATCTGTTGCCGTTTGTGGATTTGCTAACACAAATTTAGAGTTAAAAATATTTAACCCTTTATTTTCCATGGCCCCCATATTGAAGAAGTCCACTGCAACAATCATGTAAATATCTAAGTCGTATTCTAAATTGAAACGCTCTTCATCCCATTTCATCGCTTTTTCAGACTTTCCATTGCCCAAGTTGCGCGATCAAGATTGCCACGATCAACATAAAGTTCTAATGCCACTTCACGACCATTTTTTGTCGTAAAGGTATCTTGTAATAAATCAAAAATCCCCTGCCACTAAAAGCAAATAAATAGCTTGGTTTTGGGAAAGGATCGTTCCATTCCACCCAATGGCGACCATCTTCTAATTCACCACTTGCAATGCGATTGCCGTTAGAAAGCAAGTAAGGATATTTAATCTTATCTGCGGTAATTTTTGGTTGTGTAACGCGCCAGCACATCAGGGACGATCAAGCATATAAGTGATTTGACGAAAACCTTCCGCCTCGCATTGCGTACAAATACCCTCGCCAGACTGATATAGCCCTTGTAATGAAGTGTTTTCGGCTGGTATAAGGAAGGTCACAATTTCAAGTTCAAATTCTTCCGCACTTTTACCTTTTAAATCGAGCGTTAAACTCTCGCCATCTTGTTGATAGGCAGAAAATGGCTCACCATTAAATTTAATAGAAGAAAACTGGAAAGCTATGCCCATCTAAACGTAAAAGAAGTCGCCTCATCATTTTAAGCGTTGGAATTTTTGTGGTTGCAGTCACCACAGTATGTTTAGGATCAAGTTGAAAAATCTAAATAAATGTCTGTGACAGTAAAAATCAGGTTGTTTGTAATCTTTTTCTATATTTTGCTTTGGCTAACATAATTTGCCCTATTCTCATAAAAATTGTGCCTAGGATAAAATTTTATCCTTAAAGTTGCAATGGTATTTTTCCTATAAAACCGATTTAGCAAACGTTTGCTTAATGTGCGTAAGATGTGCTATTCTACGCCACGTTTTTTTAATTAAAAAAATTGAGAAAAATAGCATGTCAAACACTGCACAAATTGCCGTTGTAATGGGTTCCAAAAGCGATTGGACTACCATGCAAGAGGCAACTCAGATTTTAGATGAATTAAAAGTACCTTATCATGTGGAAATCGTCTCGGCTCATCGTACGCCTGATAAACTTTTTGAATTTGCCGAAAAATGCTCAAAAATGGCTACAAAGTAATTATTGCTGGTGCAGGGCGGTGCGGCACATTTACCCGGTATGATCGCAGCCAAAAACACTTGTGCCGGTGCTGGGGGTGCCAGTAAAAGTTCTATGTTAAGTGGCGTAGATAGCCTTTATTCAATTGTGCAAATGCCAAAAGGAATCCCTGTCGGAACATTAGCTATTGGCCCTGCTGGCGCGGCAAATGCTGGGTTGTTAGCTGCACAAATTCTAGCAAGTTGGGATGCAGAATTACTTTCACGCTTGCAATCTTTCCGTGAAAGCCAAACTCATGCTGTACTGGACAATCCCGATCCACGCACATAAAAAAATATCTTCAGATCTGACCGCACTTTCTAAAGTGCGGTTGTTTTTCGTAAATTTAACGAGAAATATTATGCAAAACTCTACCTTATACCCAACTGTTTATGTACTCGGCAACGGACAACTCGGCAGAATGTTACGTTATGCTGGCGCACCTTTAGATATTTATGTTGAACCCTTTAGCCTTCAATGCGCCAGTTTTTTTGACTTACCTGAAAATGCGATCATCACGGCGGAAATTGAACGCTGGGAAAAACGCCTTTGACTGAATTACTCGGCAATCATAAAAACTTCGTTAATCAACATGTATTTGGATTATTAGCCGATCGTTTTACTCAAAAATCCTTGCTTGATGAACTGAATCTTTCTACCTCTCCTTGGTGTTTATTAAAAGATAAAACGCAATGGAATGAGGTTTTTCCAAACTGTTGGCGAGAAAGTCGTCGTTAAACGCAGAACCGGCGGATATGATGGGCGTGGTCAATGGATTATCAGCGATGAAAACAAAGCGGACATCACCGATGATTTATTTGGTGAAGTGATCGCAGAAAAATTTATTCCTTTCGATTATGAGGTTTCTATTGTAGGCGCAAGATTTAAAAATGGTGAAAAGCGTTTTTATCCCGTTACACATAACCTGCAACAAAACGGTATTTTTGCGCTACAGTGTGGTTGATAGTCCTTTTCCTCAACAATCCGCACAACAAAAACAAGCGGAAGCCATGCTCAGCAAAATTATGGATAAATTAGGCTATGTGGGTGTAATGGCAATGGAATGTTTTGTTGTTGGCGACAAATTACTGATTAACGAACTTGCGCCTCGCATACATAACAGCGGGCATTGGACACAACTGGGATGTGCTATCAGTCAATTTGAATTACATTTACGTGCGCTACTTGATTTTGCCAACACCTGAATTACAAACATTCGCCCCAAGTGTGATGGTGAATTTAATCGGCACAAAACCATAATCCAAAAATGGCTTAATACACCGTTTACACAACTTCATTGGTATGGTAAAGAAGTGAGAGCTGGGCGTAAAGTTGGGCATATCAATCTTTTCTCATCCTAATAAAGCGATCATTATTCAACAATTAGAAAAACTCCGCACTGAATTACCAGAAGATTATCAATCGGGATTAAATTGGGCGATTGAAAAACTAAAAATAATGTAAAAATGACCGCACTTTTTGATGAATATTTAAAAATATCAAAGTGCGGTTAATTTTTATAAAAATCTTTCTTGATAAAACAAAACGGCTGAAGTATAAAACTATCCACCACACAACACATACATAAGGAAAAGCTATGTTTGAACATATCAAAGCGGCACCAGCCGATCCAATCTTAGGCTTAGGCGAAGCATTCAAATCCGAAACTCGCGAAAAATAAAAATCAACTTGGGCATTGGCGTTTATAAAGATGCTCAAGGCACAACCCTCAATTATGCGTGCGGTAAAAGAAGCCGAAAAAAACGCTTATTTGATAAGGAAAAAAACGAAGAATTATCTGACTATCGATGGTATTGCGGATTATAACGAACGAACAAAAGCGCTACTTTTTTCGGTAAAGATTCTAAAAATCATCAAATCTAATCGTGCAAGAACAGTACAAAGTTTAGGCGGAACAGGCGCATTACGCATTGCGGCAGAATTTATTAAACGTCAAACCAAAGCACAAAATGTTTGGATCAGCACCCCAACATGGCCAAATCACAATGCCATTTTCAATGCGGTGGGCATGACGATTCGTGAATATCGTTATTATGATGCTGAACGCAAAGCTCTTGATTGGGGAAAATTTACTCGAAGATTTAAGCCAAGCAAGCGAAGGTGATGTGGTGCTTTTTACACGGTTGCTGCCATAATCCGACTGGTATTGACCCAACTCCTGAACAATGGCAAGAATTAGCCGCACTTTCAGAGAAAAACGGTTGGTTACCACTCTTTGACTTTGCTTATCAAGGTTTAGCCAATGGATTAGATGAAGATGCTTACGGTTTACGTGCATTTTGCAGCAAATCATAAAAGAATTATTAGTGGCGAGTTCATTCTCTAAAAACTTTGGTTTATACAATGAGCGTGTAGGCGCCTTTACCCTTGTGGCTGAAAAATGCAGAAATTGCATCGACCGCATTAACACAAGTGAAATCGATCATTCGCACGCTTTACTCTAACCCCGCGTCTCATGGTGGTGCAACGGTCGCAACCGTATTAAATGATGCTCAACTTCGCCAAGAATGGGAAAATGAATTAACTGAAATGCGTGAACGCATCAAAAAAATGCGTCATTTATTCGTTCAGTTATTAAAAGAATATGGTGCAGAACAAGATTTCAGCTTTATCATGGAACAAAACGGTATGTTCTCTTTCAGCGGCTTATCACCAGAACAAGTGGACCGCTTAAAAAGATGAGTTTGCCATTTACGCCGTTCGTTCTGGTCGTATCAATGTGGCGGTATCACTGAAGACAATATTCGTTATTTGTGTGAAAGCATCGTTAAAGTACTTTATTAACGCAATCAGACAGCCAATAATGGCTGTCTGATATTTTTATACATTTTTCAGTTAATTCATCTATACTTTTGTACAACCCGATATTCCAAATCATCGTAATCTCTATGGAGATGTTCAAAATTCTTTCTGGCATAAGTAATTTTCATTTGTTCTGAAGGATCCAACTTGCTTTCATCCACACCACGCTGAATACCCTTACCGGTATTTTTGGTTTCCGCCACAAAGTAAACTTTATTCTGCCCTTTAAATACCACCGCCCAGTCGGGATTATAATTCCCCAATGGCGTTGGAATTTTTAAAAATTTTTCGGTAACTTAAAATAAAACTCGACATCTTCACTGCTTTCACAATGGTGGGCAAACGTATTTTCCGTGTTGGAATCTAGAGCAATATAGCCCCTCATAAATAGTTTTTGATTGCTTACTCACAGAAAAACTGTATTGATTAAGATAAAACTCAAAATCCTTAAATAACGTCATTTCATAGGTCCGATCGGCAATGCGGTGATATTCCACACCATCTTCCATAATTTGACTTAATGCTTCATTAATTTTTTCTGCAACCAAATCAATAAAACGTTGTGGATTATGATAAATCTCAGCCAATCGTTTTGATTTTTGCAAAATATGGCAAATGGTTTGACGGGTTAGCCCTGTTTTCTTCTGTAATTCCCCCAACACATCGGGAATATCCCAGCGAGTTTTTGAGGTTACCTGATTGGAAGAACGATATTCGGTCGTCACGCCCTTTTCATTAATCGCAAAGGCAACCTTTTCATGTCGAATTTTTTTACCTCATCAATACGTGGCATTTTGACCAAATTTTTGACCGCACTTTCGATCACCTCATGTTGTGAAAAATTGACCCGATAAGTCGTTTGGTGCTTAATGCGTTCCCAAATCGCTGCAAATTCAGGGTGTTGGCTAAAATCCTTGCGATAACGCACATATTTTCGATCCAGCTTATTTTTAATTTGTCCTTTATCAAAAGACACTCCACAATCTTCTTCAATTTCCCGTTGTAATTTGGTCGCAAATTCCTCATAGCTTTCATTGGCAATCACTGTCAGGATATTTTTATCCCGCTCATGACTTCTTACACCAAACTGGTTCACTGGCAAGCGCAATCCACGTCCAATTTCTTGTCGTTTTTTTAATTTCCGAATGGGTATCGTTTAACGTACAAATTTGGAACACATTCGGATTATCCCATCCCTCACGCAAAGCAGAGTGAGAGAAAATAAAACGTGAGGGCTTATCCAAAAGACAGCAAGGTTTCTTTTATCCCGCATAATTAAATGATACGTGTCATTATCCGCCTGTGTAGTGCCGTTGGTATCTTTCAAGACGCCTTTTTATCTTTTGGAAAAAAATAACCTTCATGCACGCCAACGGGATCTTTTTCCATGAGTTAATTCGCGATAAATTTCTCAAACCATTGATAAAAATTTACCGTCGTTGCGGTAATTATCCACTTTATCAATAAAAATAGCGACAATACTTTAATGCCTAATGGATTTAAGATTTTTCCTTACGTAAATGTTCTTCTATTGTGCGACGAATTTGCATTTTTTGAATGTCATCTTTCAAGAGAGAATTATCAACGCCTTTCGTCACTTTTTAATCCGCCAGAAAACTCAATCTGTTGTTCCTCAACATTCATTCCTTCCAAAATATAACCACTGCGATAAACTTCATTTTGTTTGGAAAGATCAAATAAGTCTTGATTCGGTTTAACGGTGACGACTTTCTTCTTCATCGACTTATCATTTACCAAGATTTCCACTTTTTGCCGACCAACTTTTCGCGCCAGCGTTAATTTCTTTTTAACGCCACATAAGCGCCATTCACATCATTATCCGCCAACACGCTGTCCACTTCGATTTGCTTCACTAAGCTTTAATTCGTACGCCTGCACGGGATTGAGGCGAAAAATTGGGTTATAAGCGTTTTTATGGGTCGCCGAATAGCGCAGAGTGAATAAAGGATTGAGACTTGCGATAGCATGACGGCGAATATCCGTTTCCATATTCTGCGGTTCATCAATAATCACAATAGGATTGACGTTTTTGAATATAACGAATGGGTGCATCGCCACTTTCATTTTGTGTATTAATCACATTGCTTTCTTTGGCAAAGGCATCAATATTCATCACCAAAATCTCAATATTATTGCCAGTAGCAAAAGGCTTTTTAAGCGGGAAAGTTGATTACTCTTATATTCGTATTTCGGATTTACGCTCGGGTTATCAAACAGGGTGGCAAAGTGGCTACGCGTTGTTTCCAAGGTATGCAATACACCTTCACGAATAGGTACGCTAGGGCACCACAATCACAAATTTCTGCCAACCATATTGACGATTCAATTCAAAAATCGTGCGCAAGTAAACATAGGTTTTCCCCGTGCCGGTTTCCATTTCTACGGTAAAATTTCTCCCTGCTCCCCAATTAAAGTGCGGTAAAAATTAAACTTGTTTTTGTTGCTTAGCCAAGTTTTGTTGTAGCTGTTCATCATTAATTTGTAACGGCAAATTCGCCACGAAACGCATATCATTCTGCGCTTTCAAAACCGAATTCCGTTTGCTGATTGGGTTGCTCGATGAACAAATCCACCGCCGCTTGAATCGCATGCATTTGGTAATCCAAGGTTTCAAATTGAAGTTCCATTTTGCCTCCTTAAAGCATCAAAGAAGGCAATGCCTGCATCATTCATTTGCAACTCGGCATTTTTTTCTTTAAGGCATCATCGCCATTAAAACAACGAATCTAATGTCACGACCTTTTTCGGCTGGGCAGAAATCACCTGATCCAATAAATCCGCACTCAGGGTTTCAAGCAACAACGCAAACTGTTGCCCGCTTTCATCACTCACCCAAAACACCTGATTTTCCGACCGCACTTTTGCTGTTAATTTCAAGCCCAGGCGCAATAAAATTTCATAAAGCATGGCGTTAGGCGTTGCCTCTTTCCGCACAGGATCGACAAACAATTCGATTTGCTGCGCTAAATTTTTCTGCTGAAGGCGATTGCCATTGTTTAAAGTGACTGTCAGTCAGTTTGAACACTTTAAAACCAATATCCAGTTGTTTATCAGGATAATTTTTCCGCAATTTGTTTGCCTGCTCGGCGGATGCGTTCTTTAGAAATTTCAGCAATATTTTTAAAAACCCGCTTTAAAGGCTTCGGATTTTTCATCCATGACTTCCGGGAGTTGCACGCAACATAAAACGACGATTGCCGTTATCTTCGGCGTTAAAGTTGCATCACGGCGTGGGCAGTTGTGCCTGAACCAGAGAAGAAATCGAAAAATTAGTGAGTCTTTATCTGTGCCAATACTTAAGAGGCTTTTTAATCCATGATACAGGTTTAGGAAAATCAAAAATATCGTTTCTCAAACAGCGCCTCTACCTCTAAACTTGCCCGCTGATTTGTACCATATTCAATTCCCCAGAAGTCATTTGGGATTTGTCCTTTACTATCAGATAGATAAAATTTTTCCATAAGGTTGCTCATCTCCACCACTTGTCCAGTAAATCAGATTATTCGCTTCTAATGCTTTAAATTGTTCAGCATTGATCATCCAAAGGGCCAGTTAGTATTTTTCCTGATGTGGTTTTTAACAGGATCATGAATGTCGCCCTCTTGTTTTATGCAACAAAAATATTCCGTCTAAATTTTCCCTTTTTCATCTGAATAACGATATTCTTTTTATGGCTGATTCTAATAATGGCAATCGGCCTAATACCATGTTTTTCTAAATTTTTGCATACAGAAGAATATATTCCTTAACCTTTGCCATATTACCAATATTGGATTGATTATCTGTTCTTCGCCATGCTATTTGCCCAACAAAATTATCCTCCCCAAACACCTCATCACACAATAACTTCAACTGAGCTTGTTCATTGTCATCAATGGAAATAAAAATGACACCGTCGTCTTTCAGCAAATTCTTTGCCAAATGCAAACGGGGGTACATCATATTTAGCCATTTGCTGTGGAAGTGCCCGTTTTTCTTTTATTGTTTCTTTTAAATGCCAGTTTGAGCTTGCCTTCCTCATCTAATTCGCCGCTTTGTTCCTGATAATCTTTAAGATCCTGCTTGAAATTGTCGTTATAAACAAAATCATTACCCGTGTTATAAGGCGGATCGATATAAATCATTTTTGATGCGATTGAAATAGGATTTTTGTAATACTTTCAACACATCCAGATTTTCCCCTTCAATAAAAATATTTTCAGTGGAATCAAAGTTGACACTTTTCTCAGGTTGCGGTGTGAGGGTTTTGCAAGTTTGTGCTTGTAATATGCGATAGCTTCCGATTTCCCCGCCCAGTTCAACATATAACGCTCTGGCTCGGTGGTGATATGTTCAGAAAAAGTTGTTGGAATTTTTTTGAAAATCAATTTGCTCTTCGCAAAAATTTTCAGGTACAAGTAATTTAAGTTGCGTTAATTTAATGGATAGGTTATCCAAGTGCTGTGCTGTGCTGTGCTGTGCTGTGCTGTGCTGTAGCTGTGCTGTGCTGTGCTGTGCTGTGCTAGCAGTGCTGTGCTGATGCTGTGCTGTGCTGTGCTGTGCTGTGCTGTGCTGTGCTGTGCTGTGCTGTGCTGTGCTGTCAGGCATTATGATGTCCTTTTAAATATGTCAATAATATAAAACAACAAATTTTTATTATTTACCACTTCTCTAACGCTTCTTTATCGCTCTCTCTTGCTTCAATCCAACGTTCGCCTTGATTAGTTTGTTCTTTTTTCCAGAACGGAGCTTTGGATTTTAAAAAGTCCATAATAAATTCATTAGCATGGTAAGCATCGCCTCGGTGAGCGGAACTAATTCCAACCAAAACAATTTCATCGCCAGTATGTAAAAGTCCCACACGATGAATCACTGACACTCGCTGAATATCCCAACGGGCTTTAGCCTGTTCTACAATTTCACGTAAGGCTTTTTTCTGTCATGGCGGGATAATGTTCCAAGTATAAGCTGGACACTTCATCACCTAAATTAAGATCGCGAACTTTACCCACGAAAATAACCGTTGCGCCAACTGAATGTTGCTCAGAAAGCCATTGGTAAACGGCATTTTGCTCGAAAGGCTGTTCTTGTACTGAAATTTGAATATCCGTCATTTAGCCCCCGTTACAGGAGGGAAAAATGCAATTTCATCCCCATTTTTGATCGCACTTTCTAATGGCATCAAGGTTTGATTAATGGCGACTAAAAAGCTTCCCTTTTTCTAACGCTAACGCCCATCTATCACCTTTTTGAGCGAGATGTTCACGCACCGCTTCTGCTGTCGCAAAATCGCCTTCAAGCTGAATAGAATCTTCCCCAATTAATTCACGAGTTTGAGCAAAAAATAAAACATTTAGCATCTTATTTTTCCTCCGCAATAAAAATGACCGGATTTTTCCACCGCTCTTTTCTAACAGGCGAATGTGCTCAATTACCATGTCTTTTTGTACGGCTTTACACATGTCATAAATGGTTAATGCGGCAACACTTGCAGCGGTTAATGCTTCCATTTCTACCCCGGTTTTTCCGGTTAATTTGCAAAGAGATTGAATACGAACTTGATTGGTTTCAAGTAACGGTTCTAAATTCACTTCTACTTTAGAAAGTAACAATGGATGGCAAAGCGGGATAAGTTCCCAAGTACGTTTTGCCGCTTGAATCCCTGCAATACGTGCTGTAGCAAATACATCGCCTTTGTGATGCTTGCCTTCCACGATCATAGTAAGAGTTTCTTTTGACATGGTCACAATGGCTTCAGCACGAGCTTCACGAACGGTCTCTGCCTTTGCAGAAACATCCACCATATTGGCTTCGCCTTGAGAATTGATATGCGTAAATGTAGTCATAATAAAATAAAGTGCGGTTAAAATATTGAATGTTTTTACAGTGTGACAAAGAAAATAAGTGAACAGTAAAATTCACCTATTTTCTTTTTAGCCACCGATAGAAGCTAAATGATTTCTTACGCCACTATCACCAATATGCAAATAATGATGTTCACGTTTGCCTTGCAATGCAGAAAAAATACGTGCTTGCAAAATATCTTGCTGTTCATGGGATTGCAATAAGTCACGTAATTCAATGCCTTCTTCGCCGAATAAACAGAGATGAAGTTTTCCCTTCGCTGATACTCTAAGACGATTACAGCTTGCGCAGAAATTCTTCTCATAAGGCATAATTAAGCCAATTTCGCCTGCATAATCAGGATGCGTGAATACTTTTAGCAGGACCATCAGTATGGGATTTGTGTTGTAATTGCCAACCATTTTGCAGCAATTTATCCGCTAATACTTGTCCTGAAAGATGGAATTTATCAAAGAAACTATCCATTTCGCCCGTTTGCATGAGTTCGATAAAGCGCATTTGAATTGGACGATCTTTCACCCAAACAAAGAATTGCTCAAACTCTTTTGTCATTCAAATTTTTCATTAAAACTGAATTGACTTTGACTTTGTTGTAGCCCACTTCAAATGCACGATCGATACCACGCATCACATCATCAAATTTATTGATACCCGTAATTTGGTGGAACATTTTTGGATCTAAGCTATCAACACTGACGTTAATAGACGTAATCCCTGCTTTCTTCAATCAGCCACATCTTTTGCCATGCGATAGCCATTTGTCGTGACAGCTAATTGACGGATTCCATCAATATTAGCAATGCTTTCAGCAATAGAAATAAAATCTTTGCGTAAAGTCGGTTCGCCACCTGTTAAACGGATCTTTTTCTGTGCCCATTTCAGCAAATGCTTGAGCAAGATGGGTAATTTCTTTTAAGTTTAAGAAACTTGGTTTGTTGGCTTCGGGTTGATAACCATCAGGCAAACAATAGGTACAACGAAAATTACACTGATCGGTAATCGACAGTCGTAGATAGTAATATTGACGCTGGAAAGGATCGACTAAGCGAGACTCTCCTACGTTTTTAATAGGAATGGATTGCATTTACACCTTTCTAAATATGGAGAGGATAAACCGTTTCCAGCGTATCCCTGAATAACGTACCGCGTTATTGGCTTGCCACCGTATTTCTTGTGAAACTTAGGCTAAACAAGCTCGGAGTTATGCGTTAAATTTAATTTGTCGTCATTCTAAAAGATTTCACTTCATAAACACAATCAATAATATTGATGAAAATCAGTATTTTTCCTAAATTCTTAAAAAAATCAATTATATATAAAAATACATAATGAATATAAAGATCTGGCTCATTAGTGATAATTAATCCTATTTATATGAATAACTATAAATTTTTAGCTGATTATTATGAGGTATTTTTATTGATTTAAATCATAATTTAATCAATAAATAAATCTCTCTACTTTTCATAATCAGAAAAATATCCTACTATTTTTATCGGATTTATTTTTACTTAATCAATATAGGAGTGATTTATGTCTTTTGCCCAACAAAAACTTAGCGAACTCGCTGTTTCAATTCCTGGTGCAACTAAAATTTTTCGTGAATATGATTTAGATTTTTTGCTGCGGAGGTTATGTATTATTAGAAGTCGCAGCACAACAAAAAGAATCTTAACCTTGCTGAAATTGAAAAACGTTTAACTGATTTACAACAAAGTAAAGCAGAAAATAATGATAAAGATTGGACTTCGGCATCTTATGCAGAAATGATCGATCATATTGTTACCCTGTTTTCATAATCGCCACCGTGAACAACTCCCTGAATTAATTACATTGGCGGAGAAAGTAGAAAATGTACATGGTGATCGTGATGACTGCCCCTATCGGCGTAGCAGCACAATTAGAAAAATTTATGCTGAACTTAGCCAGCATTTAATGAAAGAAGAACAAATTTTTGTCCCAATGATCAAAATGGGGAATTATGCTATGGCCTCAATGCCAATTCGTGTAATGGAAATGGAAACACGATGAAGCTGGGCAAGATGTGGGAAGTGATCAAATCGATTACTAATAATTGCGCGCCACCAGCAGATGCTTGTTTCAGTTGGAAAGCCTTATATAGCGGTATTAATGAATTTATTGATGATTTAATGCACCATATTCATTTGGAAAATAATATTTTATTTCCACGTGTATTAAACGAAAAATAATTTAATATTCGTCTAAAAATAACCGCACTTTAATCTACTCCGAAAAATAAACTAAAGTGCGGTCATTTCTATAAAAATTTTGAGTTGGTCGATAAGCCGAGTTCTGTCGTGGACAATCATTCCTCTAGGCGACAAATTACCTGCCGCTCAAGCAACCTACCCGAATCCTGAGCGGGCCACTCATTGGATTCCTATTTGGTCTTGCTACGAGTGGAGTTTACCCTGCTGCCAACCGTTACCGGAGGCACGGTGCGCTCTTACCGCACCCTTTCACCCTTACCGTTTACACGGCGGTCTGCTCTCTGTTGCACTGGTCGTCGGCTCACGCCGCCCGGACGTTATCCGGCACTCTGCCCTGTGTAGCTCGGACTTTCCTCTCGTTTACTTGTCCCACTAGGTCGTATAAATACGGTTAAGGGGCTTCAATAAACCAGCGATTGTCCTAACCAACTCGGCGCGTAGTATAGAGGGCAATCGCTAGTGCGGTCAATAAAATCCCCAATTTTTGAATATTGCTCATCAATCTTATAAACAATAATGCCTAATTTTTCATTCGTATTTTTTATGATTCCGCTAAAATAGCGCCAATTTCAACCGCTCTTTTAGGAAGAAGAATGAACTATCTAAAAATTGCACAGGATTCCCTTTCAGTAGAAAGTAACGCACTTTTGCAACTCAGCCAGCGTTTAGGCGAGGATTTTAATCAAGTCGTAGATTTAATCCTTGCCTTGCGAAGGACGATTAGTCATCGGCGGGATAGGTAAATCTGGTTTAATCGGCAAAAATGGTGGCTACATTTGCCTCTACGGGCACGCCAAGTTTCTTTTTACATCCGACGGAAGCCTTCCATGGCGATTTAGGTATGTTGAAACCAATCGATATCGTGATGTTAATTTCCTATAGCGGTGAAACTGATGATGTCGATAAACTGATTCCAGGATTTTAAAAATTTTGGTACAAAATTATTGCCGTGACGAGTAACAAAAATTCCACGCTCGCACGTCACGCAGATTATGTTCTAGATGTAACTGTTGAGCGTGAAGTGTGTCCGAATAATCTCGCGCCAACAACATCAGCACTTGTAACACTGGCGCGGTGATGCACTCGCCGTATCGCTCATATTACGGCACGCAATTTCCAACCAGCTGACTTTGCTAAATTCCATCCAGGTGGTAGTCTTGGTCGTCGTTTATTATGTAAAGTGAAAGATCAAATGCAAACTCGCCTACCAACAATTTTACCCACCACCAATTTTACTGACTGCCTCACAGTCATGAATGAAGGTCGAATGGGTGTTGCCTTAGTGATGGAAAATGAGCAACTTAAAGGCATTATCACGGATGGCGATATTCGCCGTGCGCTTACAGCCAATGGTGCAGAAACGCTGAATAAAACAGCCAAAAGACTTTATGACAAGTTCACCAAAAACTATTCACCAAGATGAATTCCTAGCAAAAGCAGAAGACTTTATGAAAGCGAAAAAAATTCACTCGCTAGTCGTTGTTAATGATGAGAATCACGTAGTGGGTCTAGTGGAATTTTCAAGCTAAGGAATCCCAATGCAACAAAATTAGAAAACATTAAATTTGTCATTACTGATGTAGACGGTGTGCTCACCGATGGACAACTCCATTATGAGTGCCAATGGTGAAGCCATCAAAAGCTTTCATGTACGAGATGGTTTAGGCATAAAAATGCTAATGGATGCGGGAATTCAAGTGGCAGTACTTTCTGGTCGCGACTCTCCTATTTTTACGTCGTCGCATTGCCGATCTTGGCATTAAATTATACTTTCTTGGCAAACTTGAAAAAGAAACCGCTTGTTTTGATCTTATAGAAACAAGCAGGCGTCACCGCCGAACAAACTGCTTATATTGGTGATGATAGTGTAGAATCTCCCCGCCTTTGCTGCTTGCATGGTGTTTCTTTTGGTGTGGCTGATGCCCTATTTATGTGAAAGAATGCTGTTGATCATGTACTTTCTACCAATGGCGGCAAAGGTGCCTTCCGAGAAATATCGATATGATTTTACGCGCTGGGGAAAATCTTCTGTGTTTGATAGCGCTCAAGGTTTCCTGAAATCGGTGAAAAACATGGGGACGGTAATAACTAATTCGTCAATGTTATTGCTCAATAAAATAAAGTGCGGTTAATTTTTCAAGAGATTTAAAATCTCTCAAAAATCAACCGCACTTTTTATATTTATAACTGTCCACGCTCTGATAGTTTACCTATTTAACAAGACTCTTTCCTCAAAAATACTCATGGAACTGCGGTAAGAGTTGTGTAATCAAAGTTCAATTGCTGATACGGTAAACTAAAGACAGCTCGTCTCTTCAGTGGTCATCTCTTGTTTTTCTAATTCTTTTAAATGTGTTTCGATACTTTCTTGCTGTTGGTTAAAAATAGCTTCGGGTATTTCTTCAATATGTTCTAAGGTATAAATAATTTTTCTTGCCACAGGATAAAACCAGATAAAAACTGTAGCTGTCTGTTGCAAATTTTTCATTCTGTCTCGATAAGCGCCAGGGCCGAAATATAGCTTAATAGAGAATAATTAAGCTTGAGCAAATCAAAACCTTTTTGTAAATATGCCTTATATTTCACTGGCTCATTATTCATATTAGACAGTGTTGTACTCAGTGCGGCTGCATATTGATGTGCATTACGACGTGCTATGCGATATTTAAGATCGTCGCTTTTACCAAATTGCAATTGGCTAATAATGTGCAATAAATACACCGCATCACTGCGCAATGCTTGATGGCTCACTTTATCAAGTTGCAAATATTTCCAATCTGGCCATAAGTAAGATACGGCAAACCATGAAATCGCGGCACCAAGCAAAGTATCAAGTAAACGAGGCATTAACGCGGCTGCCGTATCGAATCCCATGACATCAAAACTGAGCAATACTTGCAGTGTGATGAAAAAGGTCGAGAAAACTGTAATTATTACTGCGGAAGAAAAAGAACAACGTACTTGTAAGCACCACAAGACCTAGTTTTTAATTCTAAGGTTGGATTTAAATAAGGTAATAGTGACCCGACCACTACGCCTAATATCGTGCCAATAATACGCTGACGTAAACGCACTTTAGTTGCTGAATAGTTTGGCTTGTACACAAATACAGTGGTCAATAAAATCCAATACCCAAGATTAAATTGGAAAAACTCAACAATTGCACAGCACAGAAATACCACTAATAGATAAGCGTACTGCATGTCGGAACAACGGTGACTCAAAAAGTAAAATGGCTAAAAATCACCGAACTTATATATAAACCCAGTGATTTGTTCTGTATGAATTTGAGCTAATTGTTCTGTATCCGTCGTTTCTTGCGCTAACTGGCGAAGTTGCCAGTTTATGCTTTGTAAATTATCTAACAAGGTTTGATATCAATCAGTTCATCTTGATCATTAAGATGTTGTGCTTGATATAAATCAAAGGAATGCAACGTGCCTAAAAGAGCATGTTCGACACGTTCATTAAAATGATAAGGTTTATTTTCACGTAAACTCGCCGTGATTTCTTTACAGGATTGAGCTTGTAGCTCTAACAAACGTTGAACACGGAAAATCAAATCTGTATTTTTAGTTTTTCCGTTATTTGTTGATAATCAAAATGCGTGAATTAGCGCTCATGAATGTCTTGCGCGGCAAAATAGTAACGTAACATTCTCTGGGTGCGAGGATGGCGATGTTGCCCCTCTAATGCGGTAAAAAGTGCAGTGCGCACGATATTAAACGCCGCGACAACATTCGCATTTTTCATTGCAGAAATTAAGATGCTTTTTCAATCTCTAGCCACTTCGTCAGGATCACAGGATTTGGTATCTAAATATTCCCCCAACGCACAAAAACGCTTTAGCGCACACTTTCTTGCACGGGGCGATTTGGGAAAAACAGATAAACAACGAGAGTCACCACACTATACAGCAAGGTACCGCATAAAATCATTACAGGATTAATAAACCATACATTTCCTTCTGGCACATAAGTCAGCGTGGTATAAAGCGCAACCACTAATGAACCAAATGCAATCGTGCTATAACGCTGCCCTACCGCGCCAATCATGGTGAAAATAAATGTCAGCACCGTCATTAACACAATATATTGGATAGGCTTACCGATATGTAACTGCACAATAAAGGATGAAATAGAAAAAGGCAATGAGCGTAAAAATACGTTTTTCAATCGTCAGTTAAACGGTTATCCAAATCCACCAAACCACCTGCAATGATCCCTAGAATCAAAAGGCATTGATTGCGAAGAAATATCAAAAAGCCCATATTCCCACAGCCGCAATATTTACGGCAATAAAAACAGGAATCGCAGCGATTACTTTGGCATTTAACCGAATATTCATTTCAAATCCTTATCAAAATAGAAAAGTGAGCAACAAGGCTCACTTTTTATTGTATCGAAGTGCAGTAATTATGTATGGGATTTTGCCCAATTTAAGAAACGTGTTTGAGTTTCTTTATCAGCTTGTTGGAACCAATATTGAAGCTGTTGCTCTGCAACGTTTTCACCTTGAACAACCACTCTACCTTTATTCGCTTTTGCATTGCTTGCTGGAGTAGCGACCATTGGGCCAGCAGCTGTGGTTGCAGCAAATGCCGCAACAGATGCAGTTGCACCAGACGCATTATATTCAGCAAGATCATTCACCACATTAGCACTTGGGAATAAACCTTCTTGTTTTAACACATCCACTTTTGCTGAAAGCGTATTACCAGATTTTTGTTTTTACGCTAATGCTCGGCATCTACATTGAATTTATCACCTTCTGAACGACTACGAATAGCTGGCGCCGAAATAACAAGATCCTCTGCATTGCCTTGGAATGTCACGATGACTGGGTTAGATTCAAAAAGAGTTTGACTGATCCCGGAACCAATAATTTCACTTAAACGAACAACAACCTGATGGTTTTGGGTGTCATTCACAGCAAAGATTTTAGCATCCTTTGCAAGAGATTTAGATGCCTTTTGACCATCAATGGCTAAAAAGCTCAAGGTTAGATGAAGTAGAAACCATGTCCAGCAAAAAGTCGCTGTGCTAGCACATAATAGTTGCAAGACCTAATACAACAGCACGTAATTTTTCACAATTACTCCTTTGGTATAAATGAAATGAAATCATGCCTATGCTATGCTAAATCAGTAAAATGAAAAAATAAAAAGTGAGAATTAGTTTAAAAATCTTTGTTGTAATAGCACAAATAATCACAATATTTTATCATGTTGATGTCTAGACTAGTCACGACTAGTACCAAAGAACAATGTAATCTATAAAATATCAATAGGAGTAACAATGTTAAACGATATTTTTAACTGGCTATGGAATTTTTATTCTGGAAATTCTAACAATTTTTATTACTCATTCTTGCTATTGTTGGTTTGGTGATTTCTTATCGTCAACATAACAAATCTAAAATAGGAGAATTAGAAATTAAAGACTTATCTGAAGAATTTGATCATCAAGTTCGTGTATTGCGTGATTTTAATCTTTCAGAAGAAGAACTAAAACAGCAAGCTAAAGCAGAGAAAAAGCTGAAAACAAAAGGCTAAAAACGTAAAGAGAAATTAGGTGAAACCTTAGATGACGAAAAAGAAAAGCTGTGTGTATGTTTTAGATTTTTCATGGTGATATTTCAGCATCAGAAACGACCACACTTCGAGAAGAAATTTCAGCCATCTTAAAGGTAGCAAAAATCAGAAGACGAAGTATTATTACGTTTAGAAAGCCCGGGCGGTATTGTTCATGATTATGGGTTTGCAGCCTCTCAGTTGTCTCGTTTGAAACAAAAGGCATAAAATTAACCATCGCTGTAGATAAGGTTGCAGCAAGTGGCGGTTATATGATGGCTTGTGTAGCAGATACAAAATTGTATCCGCCTTTTGCTGTTATCGGTTCTATCGGCGTCGTAGCACAAATTCCAAACGTTCATCGTTTATTGAAAAATATGATATTGATGTAGATGTGATGACAGCTGGTGAGTTTAAACGCACAGTAACTGTATTGGGTGAGAATACCGAAAAAGGCAAACAAAAATTTCAACAAGAGTTGGGAAGAAACACATCAATTATTCAAAACAATTTGTCTCCACAAAATCGCCCTTATGTAGATATTGATAAAATTGCTACTGGCGAACATTGGTTTGGTCAGCAAGCAATCGACTTGAAATTAGTCGATGAAATTTCAACCAGTGATGATTTAATTTTTGGAAAAATGAAAGAAAAACACGTAGTAAGTGTAAAATATCGATTGAAAAATCCTTGATCAAAAATTAGGTCATCAAACTGAAGAAAGTGCGGTAAATATTATCCATCGTTATACTACAAAGCGAGCAAATGATTTTTATACATTAAAAATAGATATCTTTACATTTCCTTTTACAAAAAGAGGGCTAGTTCACTGATTTTATTATTTACAAGGCGATTTTTGCCATTAGTATATGCAGCGTAAGCTTTTACAATTTTATAATATTTAATTCATGAAGTTTCATTATTCTCTTTTCCAAAGAGCTATTGACAAATAAAAAGGTATGAAATTATCTCGCATTTTATTATCAACGGATTGCCATCGCAACTGCTGCAGCTTATGTAACTTGAGTAAGGTGACTGACGCAGGTAAACCCAGAATATAAAGACGTAAATGGTGAACAAGTACCTCAATTAGTGTGGCCTAAAAATTGATTCTGCGACGTTTTAATCACGATGGTAGCCAATTTGGTACCTGGCCAAATTGGGACAATGTTCGCATAATTGAAGCAGGAATGAATAAAGATCAAATTCGCCAATTAATTGGTAATCCACATTTTACTGAAGGATTGTATGGCGTGTCTGAATGGGATTATGTATTCAATTATCAGTGAAAATGGCATTCATAAGATTTGTCAATATAAAAGTATTATTTGACGAAAAATCATAATGAGCAAAGTTTCTTCTGGTATCCAAACGGTTGTAATGGAAATTCAGCATTTAATTTGAGTGGTGACTTCTTATTTGATTTTAACAAGGATACTTTAACAGCTCAGGGTAAAAAGGTAGTTGATAATGTTGCATCTCAATTAAAATCTGCTGGTGCTAAAGAAGTTAAAGTTGCAGGTTATACAGATCGTTTAGGTTCTGAAACTTACAACTTAGAGCTTTCCCAACATCGTGCAGACAGCGTTAAAGCTCGTTTGATTGAAGATGGAATTACAGCTGAAATCACGCTGTAGGCTATGGTACTCAAATAAAAAGCTTGTGATGGTGTTAATGGACAAGCACTAAAAGATTGTTTACGCCCCTAACTCGTCGTGTTGAGATCACGGCTTCTGGTTCTGTATTAAAATTACAAGAAGGTGGTCAATCTAACGGTGGTACTCAAGGTCCAGCAAAACTATATCAAAAATAATTGATATTGAGTTTCAAAAAGTACTCTACTAACATAAATCAAGTAGAGTGTTATTAATTTCAAAGGCTTGCGCATCTAATGGTTTAAATGATTAGATGCGCTTTTATTCATCATCTCACAAAAACGAGGAAAATCTCAATTTTCTATTTATCCTACCCCAAATTTTCTATTGTTATCGCGCCTATAAATGAGGGATAATAGCCGACCTATACACAAGGCAGAAAGCAATGACACACTATATTTTATTAATTATCGGTACTGCGCTGATTAACAACTTTGTATTGGTGAAATTCTTAGGACTTTGTCCTTTTTATGGGCGTATCCATTGAAACCTCGGTAGGTATGGGGAGTTAGCAACAATGTTTGTATTAACCGTCGCCTCCCTTTGCATATTTAGTTGATCATTACATTCTTATTCCCTTAGATACTACTTTTTACGCACATTAGTATTTATTTTGGTTATTGCCGTAGTTGTACAATTTACCGAAATGGTAATAAATAAAAACTAGCCCAACGCTATATCGTTTACTTGGAATTTTCTTACCTTTGATAACCACAAACTGTGCAGTTCTCGGTGTCGCATTATTAAATGTAAATCTTGCTCATAATTTAACGGAATCTGTCGTTTATGGTTTTGGTGCATCTCTTGGGTTTGCACTTGTATTGAGTGCTTTTTGCTGCGCTTCGTGAACGTCTTGTCGCGGCCGATGTACCTTTAACTTTCAAAGGTTCATCTATCGCACTAATTACAGCTGGTTTAATGTCTCTCGCATTTATGGGATTTACAGGACTAGTGAGTAATAAAATGATCTATCTTTTAATGGCTATTACCATTTTTGATTTTATTTGTTGGGTTCTCTCAATACTTTTTCAGGAAAAAGAAAGAAATAATGACCCTTCTATTCATCGTAATCACTTTACTCGCTTTAATTTTCGGTGCGATTTTTGGGCTTTGCTTCACTTAAACTCAAAGTTGAAGCTGATCCCATTGTGGAAAAATCGACTCTATTTTTGCCACAAAGCCAATGCGGACAATGTATATCCTGGACTGCAAACCATACGCTGAAGCTATTTGCAATGGAGATGAAATCACAAAATGTATTCCTGGCGGTCAAGCTACCATCGTAAAATTGCAGAGATTTTTAGGGGTTGATGTGCCAGCTATGGACGGCGTAGAAGAACCTATCGAGAAAGTCGCTTTTATTGATGAAAATATGTGTATTGGCTGCACGAAAATGTATCCAAGCCTGTCCTGTTGATGCCATTATTGGTACAAATAAATTCATGCATACGATCATTCCAGATCTCTGTACAGGTTGTGAACTTTTGCTGTAGCACCCTGCCCAGACAGATTGTATCTCAATGATTCCTGTGATATCGATAATTGGGATTGGAAGTTTGATGCCAAATTAGTCATTCCAGTAATGAGATGTAAATGGCACTGATTGGTTGTGGGGAATAAATGGCGGACGTATTATCTCGTTTCAATTCCGTAAATTATGGGATTTCAAAGGTGGCATTCATCCGCCTGAAATGAAATCACAATCTAATTCACAACCATTACGTCATCACCCTTTAGTTACGGATTTTTACATTCCTCTTAAACAGCACGCAGGAACAATAGGTAACCTTTTAGTAAAGGAAGGCTGATTACGTATTAAAAGGTCAGCTTTATACGTCAAGGCGATGGCTTAGCGTATGCTACCCATTCATGCGCCCACTTTCGAGCACAATTCAAATCGATTAAACCTTATGTCGCTGCACATCCGTCTGGTCTTGATGAACTGCAAATTCATTTGCAAGCGGATGGGATGAATCAATGAGCTAGAACGTAATCCTATGTGATGACTTTTTAACACTCCTCCTTAGAACAACTCATTAACAAAATCTATCAAGCTGGTATGAGCTGGCTTGGGCGGTGCAGTTTTTCCCGACTGCCCGCTAAAATTCAATCAGCAGAGAAAAAGTTAAACTCTTAATTATCAATGGTGCAGAATGTAGGCCTTATATCACTTGTGATGATCGTCTTATGCGTGAACGCGCCGATGAAATCATAGAAGGCATTCGTATTTTTGCGTTATATCCTACGACCTGAAAAACGTAGTCATTGCCATTGAAGACAACAAACCTGAAGCAATAGAGGCAATTCGCAAAGCGCTACAGGGAGCAAAATGACATTAGCATTCGCAGTGATTCCAACGAAAATATCCTTCGGGTGCCGCAAAACAGCTTATTTATTTACTTACAGGAATGGAAGTGCCAAGTGGTGCGCGTTCTTCTAGTATTGGCGTACTGATGCATAATGTTGGTACAGCCTTTGCAATTAAAAGAGCGGTTATAAATGACGAACCTTTAATTGAACGTGTCGTCACCCTTACTGGTGATAAAATTCCTGAAAAAGGTAATTATTGGGTTCGACTTGGTACACCAATTTCTCAAGTATTAACGCACACGGGCTATCAATTTGATGAACGTTATCCAGTGTTTGCAGGTGGCCCAATGATGGGATTGGAACTTTCCCAACCTCAATGCACCAGTGACAAAAATTGTCAACTGCTTTGCTTTGCACCAGACTATTTTTGAATATGCAGAACCAGAGCCCGAACAAGCTTGTATTCGCTGTTCTAGCTGTTCTGATGCCTGCCCAGTCAACTTGATGCCACAGCAACTCTACTGGTTTGCGCGTAGTGAAGATCACAAAAAATCGGAAGAATACGCCCTCAAAGATTGTATCGAGTGCGGGATTTGCGCCTACGTATGCCCAAGCCATATTCCACTGATTCAATATTTCCGCCAAGAAAAAGCAAAAATTTGGCAAATAAAAGAAAAAAACAGAAAAAATCAGATGAAGCCAAAAATTCGCTTTGAAGCGAAACAAGTGCGAATGGAACGTGAAGAACAAGAGCGTAAAGCACGTTCACAACGTGCAGCAGAAGCACGTCGTGAAGAATTAGCGCAAACCAAAGGTGAAGATCCTGTCAAAAGCAGCGCTAGAACGCTTGAAAGCTAAAAATCCAATGAAACAGAATCAGTACAAGTTAAAAACGATTACCCTCAGAAAAAGGGGAAGTTTTTACCTGATAACGCTGATTTAATGGCACAACGTAAAGCTCGTCGTCTGGCTCGTCAGCAAGCAGAATCTCAAGTTGAAAACCAAGAACAACAAACTCAACCAACCGATGCGAAAAAGCAGCAGTTGCAGCCGCACTTGCTCGAGCAAAAGCCAAAAACTTGTACAAGCAAATGAAACCTCTGAATCAGTCTCAAATACTCAAACCGTAGAAAGTGCGGTAGAAAAACAGACGAAAAATTCAACCGCACTTGATCCGAAAAAAAGCGGCGGTAGCTGCTGCTATTGCGCGTGCAAAAAGCCAAAAAAACTTACTCAAGCGAATGGAACTACAGAATCAGTTCCAAGTACTCAAGCCATAGAACGTGCGGTAGAAAAACAGAAGAAAATTCAACCGAACTCGATCCGAAAAAGCAGCGGTAGCTGCAGCGATTGCTCGAGCAAAAGCACTGGCTCAAGCGAATGAAACTACAGAATCAGTTCCAAGCACTCAAGCCATAGAAAGTGCGGTAGAAAAAAATAGAAGAAAACTCAACCGCACTCGATCCGAAAAAGCGGCTGTAGCTGCGGCTATTGCTCGAGCAAAAAGCAAAGAAATTAGCAAAAACACAAGCAACATTAGAAAATAATCAGGAATAAAATAATGTTTAAAATGGTTAGCTCTCCTCATACTCATTCGGGGAAACTCACAGCGCGAATTATGCTTTGGGTAATGTTGGCAATGATGCCAGCTTTTTTTCACGCAAATTTATTATTTTTGGATTTGGCGTGGTGCTTTCAATCTGTATTAGCCATTGGTACAGCTATCATCGCTGAATTTATTGCAATAAAATTACGTGGTAAAAACCGCTAAATTATCTTTCAGATTTCAGCATATTCCCTGACTGCTTTAATTTTTGGCGATGGCTATTCCACCTTATGCACCTTATTGGATCATCATCATTGGAACACTTTGTGCAGTTTTATTAGGTAAACAGGTTTATGGTGGCTTAGGACAAAAATCCATTCAATCCAGCGATGATTGGCTATGTAATTCTTCTAATTTCATTTCCGTTACAAATGACAACTTGGATGCCACCAATTAATTTATTACAGGAACCTCCAACTTTTTCAGATGCGTTTTTCATTAATATTTTCAGGTTTTAACCACTGACTGGATTTACGCTTTCACAACTTACACATAACATTGATGGCATCACCCAAGCAACGCCTTTAGATAGCGCAAAAGATCTTTCTATAAAAGTCACACTCAATTAAATGATTTTTATGAATTGATTAAACTGCCGATTTTTATGGGTAATGGAACCGACTTTGCTCAAGGCTGGTGGCAAGTCAACGTGGCTTTCTTAGCGGGCGGAATTTTCCTTATTTTTAAAACGTGTCATTCACTGGCAAATTCCAGTGGCGATGCTTGTCACCTTTTTCTGTTTAGCCACCGTGACCGCTTTTACTGGCTTTCACACATTTAAGTGCGATTAGCCAACTCGTGAGTGGCGCAATGATGTTTGGCGCATTTTTTTATTGCGACAGATCCTGTCACAGCTTCCATTACACCACGAGGAAAAATTATTTTTGGCGCATTAGTGGGGTTATTTGTCTATCTCATTCGCTATCACGGAAATTTTCCAGATGGTGTAGCATTCGCAATTTTATTAAGTAATATTTGCGTTCCACTTATCGATCATTACACGCGTCCTCGAGTATCTGGTTATCCAACAAAAGGAAAAATAATGGGCACAGTAAAAAAATCACATCGCGTTACGGGATATTGTTAGGCTTTTGTCGCCCTACTCTGCACAGCCATTTCTGCAGGGTATTTTTCTAACAAAAGATAAAATTGACGCTGTGATGGCGGCACAACAACGAGAATTGCTTTTTACAGGTCATTCCACAAGATTATTTCAATAATAATTTGCTAGAAAGTGCGGTTATTCCTCAAGATAAAAAAATTTGGTGGGCATTCAGAAAATTTATTTTTGCGAAAAAGATGGAAATGTTTCTGCCTATGCCTATGAAACCACCGCACCTTATGGGTATTCTGGCGATATTCGCTTTGCTTGTGGGATTAGATCCGAAAGGTGAAATATTAGGTGTACGAGTAATCGAACACCATGAGACACCCAGGCTTAGGCGATAAAATTGAACTTCGTATTTCCAACTGGATTTCTAAATTTCACTCATCAATCGATTAATGAGCGTAATTTAAGCGAATGGGCAGTAAAAAGATGGCGGGAAAATTTGATCAATTTTTCTGGTGCAACCATTACACCTCGTGCAGTGGTGAATCAAACTAAACGCTCAGCATTAATCATGCTAAATAACCAAGCCTTGTTACAACAGCTTTCAACACAAGTGAAATAATATGACAGATTTAACTGAAAAAAATACCGCACTTGAAGAAGAACAGATAGAAAGTGCAGTTGAAAATCAACAAAAATCCATGTGGAAAGAAATCTTTGCTCAAGGAATTTTGGAAAAAAATAATCCAGCGGTTGTCCAACTTCTCGGGCTTTGTCCGCTTTTAGCAGTATCTAGCACAGCCACCAAACGCTCTTGGATTGGGGTTTAGCAACAATGCTTGTGCTCACTTGTACAAATACGGTCATTTCGCTTTTCCGTAAATATATTCCGAATGAAATCCGCATTCCAATCTACGTGATGATCATTGCCACGACAGTAACTGTCGTTCAACTTTTAATGAATGCTTATACCTATACGCTTTATCAATCACTCGGGATTTTTTTATTCCACTCATCGTTACCAACTGTATTGTGATTGGTCGAGCAGAGGCATTCGCCTCAAAAAAACAGCTTACTCCATTCCGTTTTGGGATGGGTTTCTCAATGGGATTAGGGTATGGCGCTTAGCTTGACAGTACTTGGCGCATTGCGTGAAATCATTGGGCAAGGTACGGTTTTTGATGGCATCGAAAATCTATTCGGCGAACAAGCTAAATTTTTTAACACTCCATATTTACCATGCAGACAGTAGCTTTTTACTTTTCATTTTGCCACCAGGCGCATTTATAGGATTAGGCTTGCTCCTTGCAATAAAAATCGAATTGATAAATAAGATGAATAAATTAAAAAAAGAATCGAAATATTAACCCGATTAAGAGATCAAAAATCCCCACCCGACCACAGAATTACAGTATAATTCGCCCTTCGAATTATTAATTGCGGTAATTCTATCGGCACAAGCAACCGATAAAGGTGTGAATAAAGCAACAGAAAAAAACTATTCCCTGTTGCAAACACGCCTCAAGCAATTTTTAGATTTAGGATTAGATGGTTTAAAAAGCTATATTAAAACTATCGGGCTTTTTAATAGCAAAGCAGAAAATATTATCAAAACCTGCCGTGATTTAATTGAAAAGCACAACGGTGAAGTGCCTGAAAATCGCGAAGCCTTTAGAGGCATTAGCGGGTGTAGGCAGAAAAAAACAGCCAATGTTGTACTAAATACGGCATTTGGTCATCCAACCATTGCAGTGGATACCCATATTTTTCCGTGTATGCAATCGAACTAATTTTTGCACCAGGTAAAGATGTTGTAAAAGTAGAAGAAAAACTGCTTAAAGTCGTACCTGATGAATTTAAAGTGGATGTTCACCATTGGTTAATTTTTACACGGACGATACACTTGTATCGCACGTAAACCTCGTTGTGGCTCGTGCATTATTGAAGATCTGTGTGAATATAAAGAAAAACTGAGTTTTAATTTTTGCGATAAAAACACTCTAATTATTTACCGCACTTTTTATTAAAAAAATAGGAAAACAAATGACAACAAACAATAAACAGCGACAAACTTGGTCGAGCCGACTCACTTATGTAATGACTGTCGCAGGCGCAACTGTCGGTTTCGGCGCTACTTGGCGTTTCCCTTACCTTGTGGGCGAAAATGGTGGCGGAGCCTACGTGCTACTTTTTCTGTATCGCAATGATCGTAATCGGTATTCCGATGATTCTCGTTGAAAACGTTATTGGCCGTCGCTTACGTGTAAACTCCATTGATGCCTTTGGCGATAAAATTCTAGATAAAGAAAAAGGCATTTCCAAATATTGGAAAATCCTTGGCTACATGGGCTTACTCGGTTCATTCGGTATCATGGCGTATTATATGGTACTTGGTGGCTGGGTTATTTCTTATATCATCAACCTAATTAGCGGTACATTGGATATTTCAGCACCCAATTACAAAAAGACATGTGCCAAAGATTTCTATGAGCTGCATATTGGCAATAGTCCCTTATGAAATTATTCTATACACCTTCTTATTTGTTGTGGTGAATTACATTATTTTAGCTAAAGGGATCATTGGTGGAATCGAGCGTTCTGTAAAATATTTAATGCCATTGCTATTCATCTTCCTCATTGGAATGGTTATTCGTAACGTAACATTACCTGGCGCAATGGAAGGAATTACATTCTATTTAAAAACCAGATTTCAGCAAAATTACGCCACAATTATTTATCTTCGTTTTTAGGTCAGGTATTCTTCGCATTAAGCCTTGGTTTTTGGCGTATTAATTACCCTTTCCAGTTACTTAAATAAAGAAGAAGACTTAATCCAAACTGCAGTTATTACTGGTTTTACCAATACAATTATTGCCGTACTTGCTGGCTTTATGATCTTCCCATCACTTTTTCACCTTTTGGGATTGAACCAAATGCAGGCCCAACTTTAGTATTCCAAAGTTTACCTATCGTATTCTCTCACTTATGGGCGGGTAAATTCTTTGCAATTATTTTCTTCGGCTTATTATTAATTGCTGCGCTAACTACTTCAATCACAATTTATGAAGTGATCATTACCGCATTACAAGAAAAGCTCAGAATGCGCCGTGGCAAAAGCGATTGTCTTAACCCTTACTGGAATTTTTGTTTTAGGCAATATTCCAGCAATTTTTAGGGATAATGTATGGAAAGATGTCACCCATTTTCGGCAAAAAGCATTTTTGATTTCTATGATTATGTCAGTGGAAATATTCTCTTTATGCTGACCGCACTTGGTTGTGCTATTTTCGTTGGTTTTGTGTTAAAAGATGAGGCGAAAAAGAACTTTCTCCAACACCTGACTCAACATTTACTAAAAATCTGGTTTAACTATGTGAAATTCGTTGTGCCAGTGATTATTTTAGTCATCTTTATCAGCAACCTATTCTAAAAAGAAAAAAACCGAGTCTTTAACTCGGTTTTCTTTTTAAAGGACATGTCTATAAAAATATTTGTGCCTTTTAAGCCAATTCGCTGCCCTTCTTTTATAACATTTTCTAACCGCACTTTGAATCCATGTAATTCTGCAATTCGCATGACAATAGAAAGCCCTCAAGCCACTGCCCTTTTCATTTTTGCCCAGCTGGGCGATAAAAAAACGCTGACCAATCTTTTTCAAATCTTCAGGTTCAACGCCACCACCATTATCTTCAACAATAATCTGAGAAGATGCGATTTTCACTGAAACAGTTGTGTCTTCAGGACAATATTTAATGGCATTATCGAGTAAATTTCTAAGCATCAATGAAACTAAAATTGGTTGTCCCTTGTTTCTGCTTTGGTTCAGATTCTTTCTCAAAAAGCCAAGGTAATTTTTACGCTTTTTCTGCCACAAAAATAACGCTCAGCAATCAGCGATTGAATGATGCCTTCCCAATCAATAGGCTGTAATTCTTCCAATTCTTGTAAATTATCCAGTTTTGAAAGCGTCAAAAGTTGCTCAATTAACTGCGATGCACGATCAATCCCTTGTGTTAAATGCAAAAGTGCTTGTTCTCGTAATTCCCCATCATCACCCGCCAGTTGAGCTACTTCAGTTTGAATACGCAATGCCGCCAATGGCTACGCAATTCATGGGCTGCATCAGAAGTAAAACGACGTTCGCGTTGCAACATAGCCGAAGTGCGGTCAAAAAATTGATTTTAAATTTTTTTACTAAGGGTAAAATCTCAGCAGGTAAACCTTCTGGATTCAGCAATGATACATCACCAGATTTTTCTCGTTTGAACTTCTTGGCTTAAACGTTTAATCGGTCGAAGTTCTTTATGAATCAACCATCCTAAAACAATAATCAAAATAGGCAAGCTAGCAAACCAAATCCACATTTGCCCAAAGATCATTTCTTCAATTAAATCTTCACGATAATCTAACTCTTGCCCAACGGCAATAATCAAATTTCCATTTCGCTACAGGCTGCCAGAAAATACGCCATTCATCGTCATCATTCAGCATATAGCCTTTTCGCAAAAGCCAATTTTCATTATCAAACACAAAATTATCGCCATTACGTCCCATCTGTTAATAAACGTTTTCCATCTTTAGAAAAATAGCAAAAAGCTAATGCGTCATCATCATAGTTTTTTTAAACGAATGTGGCTGGATTTTATTAATATCTTCCACATGCTCCAACAGAATATGACTAAGATCTGAATTGGCAAGACGTTCAGCAAAAAGGATTTGTTGGGCATCGAAAAACATCATTCACTTCATTACGCACCTGCCACCATGCGACAGCAGTAGATACGCCCCACACAAAAAGTGCGGTGAAAGAAAGTACAGAAATAAGACGAAAACTTAAACGTTTGTTTTTCATTTATTGCGTTACTCCCAACGCATATCCAACGCCGTGTACTGTTCGAATAAATTGCTTACCTAATTTCTGGCGCAAATTATAAATATGCACATCTAACGCCCCACTGCTGATTTCCTCATCCCAGCTTGATAATTTTTTTCTTCAATCGATGAGCGAGACAGTACGCGATCTTTATTCAGCATAAATAATTCAAGCAATTTATATTCACGGCTTGTTAAAGAAATAGGTTGATTATTTAGCCAAACAGAACGCTGATTTGGGTCGAGTTTAACGCCAGCGTGCTCAATCACAGAATGATGATGACCATAACGACGACGAATAAGTGCTTGCAAGCGCGCCGCAACTTCAGCCAAAGCAAAAGGCTTACAAAGGTAATCATCTGCTCCACTTTGCAATCCTTTTACACGTTCATCTAAGGTATCACGGGCAGTCAGAAATCAATACTGGGTACATCTTGATGTCTTAGAACGCCACTGTTGTAATACATCTAATCCATCAAGTTTCGGCAAAGTTAAATCTAACACTACGGCATCGTAAGGTGCTAAAACTAAAGCATCCATTCCAGTTTTTACCATTCGTAAACCAATCTACGGCAAAAACCTAGTTTAGTTAGACCAATCTGCAACCCATTGCCAATCAAGCTATCGTCTTCAATCAGTAAAATTTTCATCAAGCCCTCCCCAAAAATTACCTATACATGGCGAGCAATGCTCGCCATCCTCATTAAGCAATAATTAATTTGCTTTTTTTCTACACGGTAAAACTTCAATCTCTACTTTTTCGAATGCTTCGTTATCTAATTTACCATTGATACGAATTTTTATCGTTTGGACCAACATCTAATCCATTCCATGCTCGACGTTTAATTTTCTACTTTAATTTCAGCAGTACCATCAGTAAATAAAAAAACTCATCATCATCAATTTGTTGGGTGATATTTCCCACTAAAGTTACCATTGAATTATCCGCAGCTTTTTAATGCTTGTTTAACAGTAATGACTGATTGAGCATCAGATTTAAAACCGCCATTCGGTGTATTATTTCCGTTAAAACCAGCGAATGCTGAAGCTGTTGATAAAGCCAAAATTGTTGCTAATGCAAATTTTTCATAAAAAGTTTCCTATTTTGTTATTGCCCTTAAAAAGGGCGGACGAAGTTTATTTAATTGATCAAATTTTTGTAAAGCTATTGAATTAATTAGTTAACTTTTTCGATACGTAATACTTCAAGATCTGCTTTTCTCGAATACTTCGTTATCTAATTTTACCGTAAACTTTCACTTTATCGCTTGGATTCACATTTAAAACCATTCCAAACGTGGCGTTCAATTTCTACTTTGATTTGACCTGTACCATCGCTAAACCAGAAATTCATCGTCATCAATTTGTTGTGTGATATTCCCCACTAAAAGTGATCATTGAATTATCTGCAGCAGATAAAGCTTGTTTTTACGCTAATTGCTGAAGGGATTGCTTGTTGAAAAACCGCCTTGCGTATTGTCTGCCATTAAAACCTGCAAAATGCAGAAGTGGTTGCTAATGCGAAGATTGTTGCTAATGCAAATTTTTTCATAATGTTTCCTTTTTAAGTCAGTTAATTTCAAGCACCATTGCTTGGATGTGTGTATTAAAACAAATAAATCTTAAGAAAAAGTTAAGAAACATAAAAAAACCTAAATTTTTAATTTAGGTTTCTCATAAATTAAAGTTTATTCAACTGCTCAATAGACGGTGCGTAATAAGCACCAGTTACAGCTCTTAGTGAAAACCTAAAAATGCGGTCAGTTTTTCCGTCTTTTTCACCAAACATATTCAGCAACTGTTGTTCAATGTTATAAAGCGTTGCACAATAAGCAATAAAGAATAATCCGTGTGTACCCGCTCGCAGTACCATAAGGCAAGCTTTTGACGTAAGATTTTTTTAATCCCTTGCCATTCTCTTTTAAATCTGTTCGACCAACATGAGAAGTATCCGCCTTATCTTCCATTTCTACGCTATCCGTTTTTGGTGCGTCCGAACACATTTTTCTTGTTTTGATGTATTTAATTTTTTCCCATTTAGCGAGATTATGTTCATAACGTTGAGTAAAACACATAACTCCCATCTTTATCATTGCCATTTGAAATTAATGCTACTTCTGCTCGTTGTGCATCTTTAGGATTTTTCAGTTCCGTCAATAAAACCTGTGAGATCTCGTTCCTCCACCCAGCGGAAAACCATGAATTTCTTGCTGAACGTCAATAGCTTGAGCAAAAGCATTCACTGCAGCTTGTGCCACAGAAAAATTAACATCAGGGCGTAATGATTGAATATGCACTAAAAGATCAGTTTGTGTACTAGGTGCAGTTAAATCACCTTTTCCTAAAGTAACAAAAGGTTTAAGTTCTGGTGCGTCCTGTCCACCAAGAGTTTTTCCAAGCTTTATCACCGAAAAGCAACTACCGCCCCTCAAACGTGCATCTGGATAAGTTTGTTGAAGCTGTTCTAAGCAAGTAAGGAATTGAGAGCCGCTTCTGGGATCTGAGAATAATCTGAAATATTTGCTTCTAAAAATACACCTAGCTTTTGCAAACCATCAAGCAAAATACCAGTTTGTGCTGTCATAAAAATCTCCTAAAAGAGCAATGGAAAAACGCTTGTATTATAACAACAGCCATTAAAAAAATCTTAAATATTCAAATAAAAACTTGATTCTGAGTAACAAAAATTCAAATTTATTGTTGAGATTTTTCTCATTAGATATATCTTTCAAATAAGAATGGATTTCATTTATAAGGTTATCAGTTATATGCCTTACCTTTTTACGTTATATCAGCATATCTTTTACTATTTTTATTTTCTCAAGCAGTCTTTTGCCGATAACTATCAAAAAAATGGGTTGATGACATCACTCAACGCTTGAATCACACCGAACAACTTCTAAAGAAAACAAAATTGATGATGCCAAAACCGAGGTACAAATGGCATATTTTTGAAAGTATTTGAAAAATTTAGAAGGTCCCATTCGCATTAATTTTTCAGCGCAAAAAAAGCTATCAAATGGAAGCCACTTTTTGGTGAAATTCGCAAAAATGATTGGCGAAGGTAAACCAATGAATGAGGTTCAAGCCAAAATCAACGGTTTTAAAAATGAATTACAGCAAGTTTTACCTTCTCTTGTTGAAGGGCATCAACTCAATGCTGATAGTCAACACGGCGTTTATGATAATCAAGCCATCAAACCTTATTGGCAACAAAGTTTCAAAACCATTGATGATTTTATCGCTCAAGCCATTACCGCTTATGAAAGCGGTGATTTTGCCAATGCTAAAAAAAGCATTCCAACAAGCTCAATATGACGGCTACAAAAATTCTGAAATGGAAATGTCGGTTAGAACTAACCGCTCTTCTGAAATTTCAGTCAGCGATCAATCAACAATTCTATAATTTGATTCGTTTGAGCGAACAACCCGATCAAATGACAGAAATTGCTTACCAAAGCACACAACTCTTACAAGATATTGAAGAACAACTTCCTAATTTGCCAACCACTCGCGATGAGCAAAACGCTCAAGCGACACAATCACAAGCGCAAACTTCAGATAACGTTGCAGATCAAGATTGGGCAAAAATTACGACTGAAATCAACCAACGTATTCAACAAGCTATTGCCCTTTATGAACAAGGCGATGCGAAAAAGCCATACTTTGCGGTGCAAGACACTTACTTTTGATGTATTTGAAAATTCTGGCATGGAAAAATAAAGTAGGCTCGCGCGATAGCAATTTTAAAGCAGAATTAGAAGGTTATTTCACCCGTTTAGTCAGTCTGATGAAAGCGGGAAATGGCGACAAATTACAGGAACAAGCTGCAGGTTTAAGCCAAAGTTAGCGAAAGCCGTTCAAATATTGCAAGGTGGCGAACAAAGTGATTGGTCTATGTTCTTATATAGCTTGCTTATTATTTTACGTGAAGGCTTAGAAGCGTTATTAATCGTTGCCGCTATTGTGGCTTATATGGTGAAAAAAATAATCATCACGATAAATTGCCAGTTATTCGCCAATCCGTTTTACGTGGCGTTAGGGGCAAGCGTCGTTACCGCATTCATCTTCCAACTTATTTTTTTGAAAACTCAGGGCAAAACCGCGAATTGCTTGAAGGTTTCACAATGATTATTACGGTCTTTATGTTGTTTAGTATGAGTTACTGGTTGCTTTCTAAAGTCGAAGCACAAAAACTGGAAACGCTATCTCGAAGGCAAACTTTCAACGGCATTAACAGCAGGCTCTCTATTCGGCTTTATGGCTTACCAGTTTCCTCGCTGTATATCGTGAAGGCGCAGAAACCGTATTGTTCTATTATGCACTAGTTGGCGATGCAAAAAGTGTGGTCAGTTTAGCCCTATCTTTTTGCTGGCTTTATTTGCGGGGTAGTTTTACTCGCGATTTGCTACTTTATAATGCGTTACACCGTGGTTAAAATTGCCATTAAAACCATTCTTTATGTTTACCGGTTCATTTATGTATTTAATGGCATTTGTATTCGCTGGCAAATCTGTACTTGAACTTATTGAAGGTAAACTATTTGAACCAACATTAATTAACGGTGTACCAGAAATCTCGTGGTTAGGTGTTTATCCTTATGTAGAAACCCTTGTTCCACAAGCAATCTTAATTCTTGCTGCTATTTTTTTGCTTTGTTTGTTATGAAATATCAAAGCAAAAGAGCGGTTTCAAATTAACTCAAAACTCATCTCAGGAGAGAAACTATGAAAAAGCACTTCTTAGCGCAAGTTTATTAGCAGGAATGTTTGCAGCAACTTCTGCTTACGCATTCCAAGAATATCCAATCGGTGAAGCGGTTACCATGAATGACATGGAAATTGCAGCAGTTTACTTAAAACCAGTGGATATGGAACCTCGCGGCATGGGCTTACCTGCAGCAAAATCTGATATTCACTTAGAAGCAGACATTCACGCGGTGAAAGGTAACAAAAACGGTTTTGGTGAAGGTGAATGGATGCCTTATTTAACCATCAACTATACTTTGAGTCAATACCGATACTGGTGCTAAACAAGAAGGTACCTTCATGCCAATGGTTGCTGGCGATGGCCCACACTATGGCGCAAACATCAAAATGATGGGCGTGGGTAACTATAAATTAACTTATCATATCGATCCGCCACCAAAAAGCTGGTATGCACCGACACACTGATGAAGAAACTGGCGTAGGGTCGTTGGTGGAAACCATTTGATGTAAATTATGAATTTAAATTTACTGGTTTAAAAATAATAGTGCTGTAGGGTGGGCTTTCAGCCCCACCAATTAACAATCAGACATGAAAAACGGTGGGCTAAAAGCCCACCCTACCATTTAAAAATCCTCTTTCTATGACTTATTTTTTTCATTTTTGTTTTTGCAAGCTCTTTTGCCAATTTCGCTTTTTACTCGGTGCATCTTGGGCAATTAAAAAGGCAATATTTCGCCTAAAACGCTTATTTGGCTAAGCCTTATTGGCTTGGCTTTGGGTGTTGTCCTACGACTAAATATTCCTAATGGACAAACCACCAATCTTATTCTAACCATCGGCTTTTTAATTATCTTCTTACTTTTTGCAATCAGCCAATGGAGCAAATCATCAAACCTTGCCGCATTCTGGCAATTTGCATTAATGCTTATCGCGGGAGCAACTTGGGCGAAAAGATCCAAACATCACCGCCCTCACCAATACAGATGTTATTAACACTGACTTTATTTTTAAATATAAGTGCGGTCATCTTTTGGCGTAATTTTTAGTTTAGCCTCAAGTGCATGGCTCTATTTCTTACTTAAACAGCAACAAAAAAACACAAGGAAAAATCCACCGCACTTTTTGCACTCAGCTTTTTACTTTTTATCGCTTTAATTCTTCCGCTTGTAGCAGAACTACTGCTTACCTTAATGAAATTACAACTCATTGAACTCACCAAAGTGCGGTTAAGTTTTGTGGCAAAATCAGGGGAAATCACCGCTTGGCTCAATATCATTTGTGTTGTGTTAATGCTCGTTGTTTTGTGTATTTTTACTATTCAAACACATTCAAAACGTTTAAGAGAAGCAAAATCTGAAAAGGGATCTTATAGAAAAACGCAAAAAATTAGCCTTCGTACAAACATCAAAACGTACCATTTTACTGGGGAATATTGGGTATTTTATTTGTGACTGCAAGTCAACTTTATTGGGAAAAAGTTGCCTCCCAACCGCCACAACTTTCCGAAGCAGTTCCAGTACAACTTAATGACAAAAATGAAGTGCATTTAGCACTAGAGCCACTTAAAGACGGTAAACTTCACCGTTTTGTTTGGATTGCTGATGATGGCAAAAGCCGTACGCTTTTTCATTATCAATCGCCAACCGAATAAAATCAGTATGGCGGCAGTATTCGATGCTTGCCTACTCTGCGGCGATCAAGGCTATGTCATGCAAGGCAATCAAGTGGTCTGCGTTGGTTGTGGCGTGCATCTCTTTATTCCATCTATCGGTAAACCGGGCGGTTGTAACCCTGTACCCTATTGAAAATTGGCAACAAACTGAAAATGAAATCGTGATGTCTCGTAAAAGCCTTGAAGATGGCTTAAATCTATTCAGTACGATTGTGGAAATTGAAGTACAAGATCCGATTAGTGGAGCCAAAACTCAAAAACACTAAAAACTGAATATAAATATAGCCACGAAGGGCATACTTATTTCTTTGAGAACGAAAAATCTCGATTTGTTCCGCGATAATCCCTGATAACTATCTCGGCATTAACAAAAACGAAAATCCAAAAAGGGGAATAACAATGCTTGCTAGAATGTTATTTCAGTCTTGGCGATTTGGTATCAAACGTAAATTGCTCGCCATTATCACTATTTTTCTTAGCTGCTGGCTTAGTCTCTGCGCTGCTTGCTGTTTCCATTGATATTGGTGACAAAATGGCGAAAGAACTGAAATCTTACGGTGCCAATATTTTTGGTGGAGCCAGCCAGCAATGCAGCATTGCCTGATGAACTGCAGCCATAGCGCTTCATTATCTAGCCAAGATTTTTAGATGAAAAAGAGCTTCCCAACATCAAAGATATTTTCTGGCGAAATAATATCGTGGGTTTTGCCCCGTTGCTTTCAGCAAATGTGCAAGTGACAAAATCTCACAAAATTCAACCGCACTTTCAGCGCCTAAAAACGATTAATGTGCTGGTACCTTCTTTGATCATAATATTGCCGTGCCTGATGAAGAGGATTACCATACTGGGCAACGAATCATTAGCCCTTATTGGAAAGTGGAAGGGAATGGGTTGATGATTTAAACAATGACTTTGGCGAAATCGTCCCTGCACTTGCTGGCGAACAACTAGCCAAAAAGTAATGGTTGGAAAATTGGCGATAAACTTAGCTTAAGCTACACAAACGATAGCGGCGAAAAGCCAACAAAGTGCGGTAGAAATTAAAGGCATTTTTAAGTACGGGTGGAACAGAAGATAATCAGCTTGTAATGCCCCTAAGTGCGGTACAAAAATTTGCTGGGTTTAGAAGGCAAAAGTGCAATCCGTCCGCGTATCTGCCCTCACCGTGCCTGAAAACGATCTTTCCCGTAAAGCACGTGCGAATACTGATGCCTTAGATGCGGAAGCTTTACGACCGTTGGTATTGCACCGCTTATGTTTCTTCAATTTCCCATCAATTAGAAGAAGCAATCTCTGGCGCAATAGTTCGCCCACTTTGGCAAGTGGCTGCGTCTGAAGGTGTCGTCATTGGCAAAAATCCAACTCTTACTGGCGGTCGTTACCTTCGCGGCATTAATCGCCGCAGCAATGGGAATTGCTTCCTTAATGAGCGCAGGAATTATCGAACGCTCAAAAGAAATTGGCTTAATGAAAGCACTAGGCGCTTATCAATGGCAAATTACCTTACTGTTCTACTGTGAAGCGGTATTAAGTGCATTAGTAGGCGGAATATTTGGCTGTTTAGCTGGATGGGGATTAGCCAAATTTATTGGTGCCGCATTATTCGGTGCGCCTCTTGATTTTGCTTGGATCGTCGTGCCTTGTGTTCTCGTGCTCTCCATTCTTATTGCTGTAATTGGCACTTGGTTCCCAGCGCATAAAATCGCTAAACTTTATCCTGTTGAGGTGCTTTTATGGCAGAGCATAAAAGCGCAAATACTCAAAGCATGTTCTGGCGATTAATTTTCCGCGCATTGCGATTACGCCTCCAACGAGTATTCATTATTTTCACCGCACTTACAGTAGGCGCAAGTATCGTCACCGCAATGGCAGCGGTTTACTTTGACATCAACACCAAAATGAGCCAAGAACTGCGTACTTTCGGAGCAAATTTCACATTGGTTCAGCCGATGGCGGAATGATGAATCAAGCAGAATTAAACGCAATTTTTACAAAAAGCACCCGATGGTTTTATCACCGCAGCCAGTCCCTTACCTTTATGGCGTCGCACGCAGTGATTTGGAAAAATTGTTCTGATGGGCGTAAATTTTGATACCATGCGAATCCTCGCCCTTACTGGCAAAATTACAGGATCTGCAATCAATGTAAACTTTGACGATCGTAAATGCGATGATCGGGAAAAACCCCTTGCTGAACGATTACATGTGAAAGTGGGAGACAGCCTACAACTGTCTAAAAATGCCGTGGAAAAAACACAGTTTCAACATTAAAGGAATTGTAGAAGCCGGTGATGCAACTGACAATATGCTTATTGTAAATGTTGAATTTGCACAAAATTGGCTGGATAAAGAAGGCGTAGTAAACAACGCATTACTCAATGTGCAAAATGAACAAGGCGCCAATACAGTGGATCAATTTGCCGAAAAAATCATGCAACAATATCCCGATTTAACCGCTCGCCCGATCCGTAAAGTTTCCGCTTCAGAAGGGCAAATTTTAGAAAAAAATTAAAGGCTTAATGGGCTTAATTTCCTTGTGATTTTGGTGCTTGCAACCTTATGTGTGAACACCACCTTAATTGCAATTGTTGGCGAACGCTCCAAAGAATTTGCCTTACAAAAAGCACTAGGCGCAAGAAAATTAGATATCATTCGCCAAATCAGCACCGAAATTTTAATTATCGCGTTTTGTGCGATTATTATCGGACTTGGCTTGGGTTATTTATTAGCTCAAGTCCTGGGAATAACCGTATTCAAATCTTATATTGATATGAGATTACCAGTGTTACCAATTACGATTGTACTTTCGCTATTAGTAGCATTTGTAGCTGTTATTATTCCAACACGTCGAGCATTGAGTATTAATGTTGCGAATGTGTTGAAGGGTGAGTAAAAGTGAAGCGCTTATAAATTAGATAATAAAAGAGAAAAACCATGACCAACTTTGTAATAGAAACCCAACATTTATATAAACGCTTCGGGCAAGTTACCGCTCTGGAAGACATTAATATTCAAATCAAACAAGGAGAATTTGTTGCGATTATGGGGGCTTTGGCTCTGGCAAAACTACGCTGATGAATATTTTTAACGGGCTTAGATACTCGCTAGTGAAGGTAAAGTGATTTTGGATGGTGTTGATGCCGCCCAATTAGATGAAGTCGGTCGCCAACGTTTCCGTGCTGAAAAAATTGGCTTGGTATTTCAACAATTCCATTTAATCCCTTATTTGACCGCACTTGAAAACGTGATGCTGGCACAACATTATCACAGCGTGATTGATGAAGCATCTGCTAAAGCCGTATTAGAACAAGTAGGCTTAGGCCATCGTATTGATCACCGCCCTAGCCAACTTTCAGGCGGTGAGCAACAACGTGTTTGCATTGCGCGTGCGTTAGTGAATCAACCGCCCTGTTATCTTTGCTGATGAACCAACAGGAAATTTAGATGAGCAAAACGAATCTTTAGTGCTAGATTTGCTCACAAAACTTAATCAACAAGGGCGCACTATTGTAATGGTGACGCATAATCCAGAGTTAGGTGAACTCACCGATCGTGTTATTTATTTACATCACGGAAAATTTGTAAAGGAAGAAAACCATGCGAACAAATAAACTATTGAAATTAGTTGCCATAAGTGCGGTTATTTTTGGCGCTGTTTCTGTAAAGATGAAGTTGCCTCAGTAGGGCAAAAAGCACCTGACATTGCCGCCTATGATCTTCAAGGCAATCCTGCAAACCTTGAGAATTGGAAAGGCACACGCTTACTTATTTTTGGTCAGAAACTTGCGGACGTTGCATCGCAGAGTTAAAAGAATTTGAAAAACTCGCAGAAGAGAATCCTGGAAAAAGTTTCACTTATTGCGATTAATGTGGATAGCGATAAAATGGACACCAAAGCCGTTGTGGCGAAACGTGAGCTCCATTTGCCTGTAATTAAAGATCAAATGAAAATTACAGCTGAACGTTATCAACTTATCGGCACGCCAACTTCATTTGTCATTAGCCCTGAAGGAAACATTCAAGCTAAATATGAAGGAAAAATTCTCGAAGACGATTTAGCTAAATTATTTAAAGGATAACCCATGAAAAAGAATTTACACTACTCTACTCTCTTTTAAGCTTTACTTCACTGCCAGCCAATTTGTATTGGCTGATGTGAATGCGGAACAAGCTGAAAATTTTTATAAACGAACCTGTTCTGACCTGCCACGGAAAATCCGCTGAAAAAAATCAGCATTCGGACAATCCAGAATTATCAACACGCTAAATTCAGAGGAAATTTACACCGCACTTTCCGATCGTAAAAGTGGAAAAATACAAGGTGCAGGCAACATGGTAAAAAGCAGATTGAGTGAAGAAGAGATAAAAATGCTGTCTGAGTTTGTGCCGACATTGAAAAATAAGTAACAAAAATGCGGTCAATATTGACCGCATTTTTATCACAACCCCTACATTATCTTTTAATCCGTTCAGCAAACATGCCGATACTCAATGCAAAATAATTAGATTTATTCCAATCTAAAATAGTACGGAAATTATTCGAAACTAAAAACGCTCTACCCGCTTCATGATCAGGGCGAACTAACCAAAGCTGAGCATTTTCAAGTGTATTTAATTTTTGCTTGCTCTTGTGGATTGGCACTTTTTAAAAATTAGCCCCATCGTTTGCCAATCTTTTTAAAGAGCGAGCTTTATTGCTTTCTGTACCAGAATAACTCAAATCAATAGGTTGCGTAAGCATCACCTCTACGCCCCAAGGCAAACTGTTATCCCATCCTACTGTATGCAAATAATTTGCAATAGAAGCAAAAGTATCAAACTGGTTTTTCCAAATATCTTTTACGCCATCATTATTTCCATCAGCCGCATAACGTAAGAAAGTGCTTGGCATAAACTGAGTTTGTCCCATAGCGCCCGCCCACGAGCCTAACATACGTTCACGTTGAATATGATCTTTTCAAGCATTTTTCATGGCTGAGATAAATTCTTTCGTAAATAATTTTTCTCTACGACCTTCAAAAGCCAAGGTTGCCACTGCAGAAAGTACATCATATTTGCCTTGATAATGCCCGAAGCTACTTTCCATTCCCCATAACGCAAGTCAAATACCCTGCTGAACACCATATTTTTTGGCTTGCTTTTTGCAATGGGGCTTGTACTTTCCCAATAACGCCTCAGCTGCGACATTCACTTTATTTTGAGTTAGCACTCTATTGAGATAATTACTCGTGCCATTAGGATTAGCCACTGGAGGTGAATTAGGATCTCTTTTACGAATTTTACCGGCTTGTTCACGATCTAAATCTACTGCCTTTTGCATATAGAGAATATTATTTTGAGCATTCAATACCGATAATGACACACCTTCAGCGGCTGCTTTTACCTTTTAAAAATTGAACATAATCATTAAAATTTTCTGGCGTTCTTTGCTTAGTATAACTGGTGCTATTGACCACTGGCTTAATATCAGGCGAACTAGAACAGCCAACTAAAAAAAGTGCGGTGGATAATGCAGAAATTTTAAATAACATATTCAATTTCATCAGATTTCTATTTACGTAAAAAGTTTGATAAAGGTTTTTCAATAACGAGGTTGGCAATAAACGAGAACCAAAACGCAATGCGAAAAAGTAAATAATCCAGATAACAAACCCTGAAATTCCCAAACGATATTTTAATTTGAACAAACGCCATTCTGCTTTTGGCTTGATTGACTCCACGGCGGCGACTCACCATGCCATTTCCTACTCGCGCATAAAACTAAAATATCAGGCAAATTCGCCACATATAAACCTTGTGCAACAAGTTTGATCCACAAATAGTAATCTTCTTGAAGATCTTCATATCCACCACAATTAATGACTGCACTTTTTTTGATATGCCACCGTCATGTGATTAAACGGACAACGTTTTTGCGTGAATTTGATAATTTCTTGAGCAGACGTTGGCACATTACGATATGCCACAATATCATTTACATTTTCACCAAATTCAGCAATTTGTCCGCCAAAAATGATGGTTTCAGGATGCTGTTCAATAAATGCCACTTGCTTTTCAAAAACGATCAGGCACGCAAATATCATCGGTATCCATACGGAAAACCCAATCATTAGTACAATGCAATAAACCTTCGTTCAAGGCTTTGCCTAATCCTCGATTTTTGCGGCAATTTAACTAATCTTAATGGCAGTTTTGTTTCAAACTCCGTCACAACAGATTCTAATTCTGGCGTTACTGCGCCATCAAAAACCAATACAATTTTCATCTGTTTGACGAGTTTGTGCCACAAGACTTTCAAAACACTCCCGCAAGAATTGAGGATTTTTTCCTTAATATATAAAGACATTAGGACTGAAAAATTTCATTTTATTTTTCCTACATAAACCGTTTTAAATTAATGGCTAATTTTGGCGAAATTAAAATAACCAACGTAATAATGAATTGCTTAATGCTTTTTGTTTTCTTTAAAAAGATCAAAATAATATTTTGCCGCTTTTACGCGATAAATTCATGACATGAGGATAAGTTGAAAATATAGCTGCGTTAATATCAAAATTACGAGCTTGCTCTACCGTTTTTACATAATGCTCGCGAATATAATCAATTGCTTTCTGCGTATTAGTGGTATCCGTAGACACACTTGAACGTTTGGTATGGAAAGTACAATAAGTCAGTGGCTCATTAATTTTATAAGGTTTAAAACCTGGCTCTTGTAGCAGTTTTTAATAAGAAAATCATAGTCTTCCAAAGAACGAAGTGCGGTCGATAATCCACCCTATTTTTTAAAAACATCTCTTTTTTTAATTGCAACCATTGGCATACCACCAATCTTATTGGCTAATAAAAATACGTTCTGTCGAGATTTCTTGGGGTTCAATCGGTTGAGTCACATAAGTAAACCCTTCATTGACCATTTCACACTTAGCTGGATGATAAATAAAATTAACGTCCGGATTTTTGCTCAATCACTTGTAGTACTTTTTCACATTTTTCTGGCATAAAACCGATCATCATCATCGAGAAAAGCAACCAATCTCCCTTTGATGCACGTGCGCCAATATTACGACTTTCTGCTGCACCTTGATTCGTTTCATTACGAATCACTGTAACTGAAAAGAATAGCGTTGTTCAACGACGACTTTTTCTTTTTGAGCAATCATCCACAATAATCACTTCAAAATGAGTCGATTTTTGTTGAGTTAAACTTTCTAATAGAGCTTGGCACTTCTACTTTTCGATTATAAGAAGGCACAATAATGCTTAACATAATTCCTTCCTTTAATTAGCCAAATTTTTCTTAATCGCAAAAGATAAATGGATATTTCATTAATTTTTTTAAACAAATTATTGGATAAATGATCCACGAATCACTTTCTAAATTGCTTATCAATACAGGATTTTTCAATGACTATGAGAGGGCGAACCACTTTATTTCTTATATTAAAATCCTGTTCAAATAGTAAAAATCATCCGCTAACCAAAATGGTTTGTTTTGAGAAATTTTCTGGATAAATCTTCTTGCAGCTGATTTTTATAAGATAGCCCACCGTGCCAGCAAAATAACTTTTATAAGGAAAAGCGTAATTTCATATTGCCTGTGCATAAAAAGAAAAAGGGTCGTCGGCAATTAATTTCTAAATCAACGTCGTTGAAATCATTAATTTTGACTGCCCAACCAATACAATTTCAGACTCAAGTTTTTTCTGCTAAAAGTGCGGTTAAATTTTTGCTGAAAATCTGAGTGGAATAAAGCATCGTCTTCGCAGACTAACGCATAACTATCTTCAGCAATTTCGTTGTCTTCAACAATTTTTGGTACACAGAAAGATGGCTTAATGTACAACCTATTTCGCCCTTAGTGACATTACGGCCATAATGTGCTTTAAATTGTTCAATATTAAAAATAGTAGCTAATTCATCCCAATCTTTTTGCATGGTATTAATAGCAGAAAACACTTGAAATCCTCAGTATTTTTTGAGAAAAAGAATAATTCCCGACGTTGAATATCTTTATCTAAAGAGATCAAATATTTTTAACATAAAATTATTCCTTATAAAATCGCTTTCCATTCTTCAATAATTTTTTCTCAATACCATAATCTTCACTCATTACACGAGATTTTTCTGACATTTGCTGATAAAGTTCAGGATGATTCATTACATAAATCCAAACTGTTAACCATTTCTTCAATATTATTTTTGTTCACATAGGAAAACCATTTTTCTTTATGTTCGACTAATTGCTTTTACACCCAGAGAACAATTAAAGGCAACAATAGGTAAGCCAAATGCCATAGCCTCAATAACGACTAAAGGCAACCCTTCTGTTTGTGAAGGTAAACAATAAATTGAACTGCTTTCATAATAAAAAGCGACATCATTGGTACGAGGAATAAAAATTAACTGAATCTTCAATATCCACTGCTTTTAGCAAGATTAAATTCTCTCTTCCTCACCCGATCCCACTATTTTTAAATTCCAATCTGATGATTTTTGCTAAAACTTGCCAGGTTTTTAATAAATAATCAAAAACCTTTTATAAGAAAAATAAATGCCCCTACAGATAAAAATAGTTTTTATTTTTCCCATTTTGCTAATTTATTCTTCGGCAAAAGCCTATTTGGATTAGCAATACTGATTATATTGTTCGTTTTAAATTTTTCTTGCCACAGCGTTTTTCTGATTCGGTTAATGTAACGACTTTATCACATCTTGTTGAAGCTAAACTATTTACCGAGTGTACGAACTAGACGATTGCCGTAAAGTTAAAAGAATAATGCTCCCATAAAATATGCTTTACATGTAAATTGACCAACGCCAAAGCAGAAAAAGCATAATCGCACCATCAACCACAATTAAGGTATCCAGCTGCAATTCTTTAACCAATTTCTCTTAATTTTTGTGATAGAAAAATAATCTTTTTCAATGAATAGGGCAATTTATTCATTGCATAAATATTAACTCTTTTCATCAACTTGGAAAAAAAGGTTTGTTACCTCCAATGCTAATGAAAAGAAACATCATATCCCTGTTTAGCAAGAGCATTAGCAACATTAATGGAAACGCGCTCCGTTCCCCCTGCACTTTCGATATTCATAATAAAAGAAACCAATCATCTTAAAATTTCCTTATAAATCGTTAATCCAAGGTCTGGGAATGAATCGTAACAGAATTGCTATCTTGGAATACTCTGTTCTAATAAAACGAATTTCTACATTAGGATGACTTAATAAATTAAACGCAACAGAACTGAAGAACGTGTAAATAATCACCTTTTTATCCGATAAATTTTAAATACGTAATCTTCAAAAAAATGAGTTCTGATTCAACATAATTTATCCCATCCACTCGGTAATCTTCTGCTGGATGAGGGAAATAATAGTTAAAAGGAATCTGATCTTTTAATTTTTATTAATGAGATGTTTTCCTCTTTGTATTTAACAATGGCTGTCCAATAAAAAAATGAGACCTCGCCATCTATATCACAATCTAAATTTATTATCCCATAAGGAAATAGGTTCAATATTGGAAACAATATTTTTGTAATTAGGATAAAACCGTATAATGTTTTTATTTTGTTAAATAATTTATGCACACTATATCTATCGCCAATAAAGGCTTTAATCAGTTTATATTTAAATGTATCAGGCTCTCTCAATAAATTAGGATGTGGGAAAATATTATCTGAACCATCATCAAAGGTATAAAGCTCTTTAAATGAAACATGACTAAGATAAGTTTGTAGCCATAATGAATTAAGATTGGCGAGAAAAACCTTATCAAAACCTTTTATGCGTAATTTTATTCTTAAGCTGACGCATTAACTTGAGAGAATCGAAAACCTTTTAGATCTTTTTCCCGTATCAATGTTCATCGAATCACTACAAACCTCCGCTAATTTACTCGCGTACAAGGTTCTTTTTATCCCATACACCACCAAACATGACGCCAAAGAATTGTTCGTTAGGATGTAATTCAATGATTTTTTTCTCGCAATTAATACTTGCAATGGTGTGCAACAAAGAATGAGATTCATAGGGTTTTACTCACTTTAGATGTCATAAAATAAAGAATAGGAATAATGGAAAGCGAACCAATGATTCCAGCATAAGGGATATATTTAATTTCTGTAAAAGTTAAAGCTACAAGGCTTACTACATAAATGATTGTAGATAAAACCGAACATTGGGAAATAAGTTTATTTTTCCATAATAGAAAAAGATAATTAACTAAAATCAAATAAGGAATACTTAATGTGGTCGAAATTAAAAATAAAATAAAATAATATTTCGTTCCCACAAATTGGCTTCCTAAAATCCAAACGAGCACATCTTCAGGAATAATCCACATGACTAAAAGCAGGAATAGGTATCAGCAAAAAGGAAAATAGCGCCCATTTATGTAACTGTTGAATCACTAATTTTTGTTTTAAGGCTTCATAAAATAGGGAATGATCGCTTTATTAAGTGCTTGAATAGCAATAGAAACGACCAAAGCAAGTTGAGCACCCATGGCATAAAGCCCCTAAATCTGTTTCACTGAATTTATGATAAATAAAAATACGGTCTAACTGCCCTTTTTAAGAAAAACTCGCATGATGCAAAAATGAGCGGCAATCCAAATCCTAAAATATAAAAATAATGCAGATTGATAATGTTTTAAATTGATATTTTTAGATGTTGCACTCTTTTCTATAAAGAAAATAAGAAAAACTAAACAACCAAGTTGCTCAATAAAATTGCCAAAATTCTTTTTCAACAAGATCATTTTGATAATACTCGAGCAATGCGACGGTAAACACTGCGCCAGTAACAGTGAGTGAAAAATTGAATAAAAGCATAGGACCAAGCTCTTTTTCTGGCATTGTCTTACACTTAACTGAACATTTAAGAAAGATTGGAAAAATTGAGGAAAGTGCAGCGTAAAATAATATTTCAGACTGAGCAATCCAACAGCCCCATTAAAAATAATACTACCAATTATCGTAGTATAAGCATAACCAGTATTCACCACTAAATTTAATGAACGTTTTCCGTAAAAATAAAAATAACGGGAAATTGCGCCCTCTTGAGTTAAAAGAAACCACAATTAAAAATAAACTTAAAAAGTTTGATAATAAGAAAGTGAGCCATACCCTTCTACGCCCAATTTACGCGATAAATAAGGCAAAAGTAAAAAGGAACTAACTTTGACGATAATTCCCCAACAAGGTAAATGACACTGTCTTTAAAAACTTTCATAAATATAACCGCACTTTTTGTGAATTCGAGCGTTTGTTTATCAAAAATAGGGGCTTATTTTAACAAAATCAACATAGACAAGCTATGACTAATCATTATAATGAAACCGCTCTATATCAAGGATCTTATCTATGTTAGAACTAGGAAAAACTTCTTACTGCACTTATTACACCACCTCTCAATACCTTTGTATTACTGATTATTGCAGCAATTCTTTATCTTGTTCATTTCAAAAATTAGCCAAATTTATTGCGTTTATCAGTTTCACATGGCTTTATGTCATGAGTGCACCTTTTACTGGTTTATTGCTAACAGATAATGATGACACTCCAGCCCTTACGCTAGATGACTATAAACAAGCTCAAGCCATCGTGATATTAGGCGGTGGATCTTACCCAACCAAAGAACTGTATGCAGAAACGGCTTCTGGCGCACCGCAACCTAGAACGTTTACGTTATGCGGCATTTTTACAAAAAGAAACGGGCTTACCTGTTTTAACCACAGGCTATTCTTTGATAGGCATTTCTGAAGGCGACTTAATGGCAAAAGAACTTAACCAATTCTTTAATGTGCCAACGCAATGGATCGAAAATAAAGCCCGTAATACAGAAGAGAAAAATGCCAGTTTCACTAAAACTATTTTAGTGAAAGATCATATTCAAAAATTATTTTAGTAACAAATCAATGGCATATGAAACGAGCCAAATATCTTTTTGAAAAACAAGGATTCGATGTACTTCCTGCTGCAGCGGCAAGCTATGGCAGCAAAGGAAATTTATCTGCAAAATCTTTTATTCCTGACTTAGGTACATTGAATAGCAATATGGTTTTATTAAAAGAGTGGATTGGTTATTGGAAAGCCCATTACGTAGAATAATTTGCTTATAAAAACGAGCCTTCTTTGATGAAAATCACAGCTGGTACGTATATTTTCGGTTACTATAAAAACCACTCAATTTGATGTAGAGAATAAGTTATGAACGGAATCGAATTACGCATTAAAGGCAAAAGTGCAAGGTGTAGGATTTCGCCCTTTTTGTGGTTGTTAGCAAATGAATATGGCCTAAAGGGCGATGTAAATAATGATGGACAAGGAGTATTAATTCGATTTGTAAATCCAGAAAAAGATGCGCTTACTCATTTTTTAAAAAGATTTACAGGAAAAAACTACCGCCTTTAGCACTGATCACAGATATTCAGCAATATGAAAAACTCTGGGAAAATCTACCGCACTTTACTGAATTTGTCATTCGAGAAAGCGAAAACAATGCGATGGACACGCAAATTGTGCCTGATGCCGCCACTTGCCCTCTCTTGCGTAGAAGACTTATTCAACCCTGAAAAATCGTCGCTATCACTACCCCTTTTCACTAATTGCACCCATTGTGGTCCTCGTTTTACGATCATCAAAAATTCCTTATGATCGTAAAAATACATCAATGTCAGATTTTTCCTTTCTGTCCAGATTGTGAACATGAATATAAAAATCCAGCAGATCGTCGATTTCATGCTCAACCTAATGCCTGCCCAGTTTGCGGCCCGCATATTTGGCTACAAGATACTGAACATCAACTCGCAACACATCAAACAGCCTTAAAACAAACCGCACTTTTGCTCAAAGAAGGAAAAATTTTGGCAATCAAAGGGATCGGCGGTTTTCATTTAGCTTGTGATGCTCAGAATTTCGATACGGTTCAATTACTGCGAGATCGTAAACATCGTCCGAGCAAACCTATTGCCGTAATGGTGCCAAGTTTAGATTTTTTTACACAATTTAACGGAAACCGAAATCAAATTACTCACTAGCACAGCTGCACCAATCGTTTTGTTACATAAAGTGTCCAATCTCGCAGAAAATATCGCCCCGAATCTAAATGAAATTGGTGTGATGTTACCGAGTAATCCATTACAGCATTTGCTTTTACGTGAAATCAATCAACCGCTCGTTATGACATCTGCCAATCCTAGTGGTGAACCACCTGTTTTTAGATAACGAAAGTGCGGTGAAAAATTGAGTAATTTGGCAGATTTCTATCTTTGCCATAATCGCGATATTTTTGCAACGTGCTGATGATAGCTTAGTGAGAGCCTCTTTTGATGGCGTGGAAACGCTACGAAGAGCACGTGGCTACGTTCCTGATGAAATGCTATTGAAAACGGAAAATACAAAAATATCTTCGCGTTGGGTTCTCTGATCTTAAAAATACATTTTGCCTACTAAAACAAAATAAAGCCGTTGTTAGCCAACATATTGGTGATACCTCTAATGAACTTGTGCAACAACAATTAGAAAAATAATATCGACTTATTTTGCCAAATTTATCAATTCAAACCGGATTTAATCGCGGTGGATGCACACTCAGGTTACTTTTTCATCAAAAATGGGGAAAAACCTCGCTAAAAATTATCGATACCTTATGTGGAAGTTTTTACATCATCATTCACATATTGCTGCTGTATTAGCAGAACATCATTGTCATGAAAAAGTGATTGGTCTTGCTTTAGATGGTATTGGAATGGGGACTAACGGGCAACTTTGGGGCGGTGAATGCTTATTAGTGGATGGTGAACAATCTCAACATTTAGGTGGATTGCCCGCCGTTGCTTTTGCCAGGTGGCGATCTTGCCGCCATCCAACCTTGGCGCAATTGGCTTGCTCATCTTCAAAATTTGTACCGAATTGGCGTGACATCATGGCTAAAAACTTGTTCCGAATTGCCTTGGGGAAATTCTTTCCCATGCCATTGAACGTAATCTTAATTCCCCCTTATTTCATCGATCTAAGGACTATTTGATGCGGTAGCTATGGGTTAGGTATTGTGGGTGACAAACTCTCTTGGGAGGGAGAGGCTGCTTGTTATTTAGAAGCGCTAGCCACAAAATCTGACTTTATCAAAGATGAAAAAAGTGCGGTCAATATTCAGTGTTAAAATGCCAATCAAAAATAATCAATTGGATTTAGCCACATTTTGGCAAAAATTGGTTGGTTTACGATGATTCTAAAGAAAACAAAGCATTTATTTTCCATTATGCGCTGGCAAAAGGTTTTGCTGAATTAGCTCGTCAGCAAGCCAAACGCCATAATTGCAAAAACCATTGTACTTTCAGGCGGTGTAATGCATAACCAATTATTACGTCGTTTATTGAAACAAGCGCTTTGCAGAATTTAATGTGTTAAGTGCACATCAATATCCAATGGGAGATGGCGGATTAAGTTTAGGGCAAAGCGATGATCGCATCAAGATTGTCTGGCTAATGCCAAATTCATTTAAGCAAATGTTGCTTATTAACATATAAAAACGATCGCAAGTTTAGCTGATCGTTTTTTTATGAATGAAAGCAATTACAATCGGGTAATTTCGCTTAAATCGCCCCTCATCCTTCAAAAATCCATAGAAAATTCTACT